>Ga0209148_1000160_pt1 | contig 139522 bp, 116 predicted proteins | sample AraplaCol_mMF_r2_2_FD_184288 | JGI IMG/M metagenome (GOLD analysis project Ga0209148, IMG submission 184288) | Arabidopsis root microbial communities from North Carolina, USA - plate scrape CL_Col_mMF_r2 (SPAdes) (version 2) | ecosystem: Host-associated > Plants > Roots > Endosphere | place...
CCGCCGCGGTTTCGGTCAACGCATTGAAGAGGGTCGACTTGCCGACGTTCGGCAGGCCGACGATGCCGCACTTGAAGCCCATGGATCGCCTGATGATGAGAGGAAGCGCGCCACATAAGGGCTTGCGGCGGGGAAGGCCAGAGCGGCCGCTGCCTCCTCTTCCGGGGAAGAGGGTTTGGCCCAATGATCGTCATCGCGAGGAGCGGAGAGACGAAGCGATCCAGGCCTGCGCGGGAGGCGAGCGGTGGCATGGATTGCCTCGCCGCTGACGCGGCTCGCAAGGACGAAGGTACGTGGGTCGATCAACAAACTTATCGCTTGAAGCTTTTGCTGCGGCGCAGCATAAAGCGGAGCATGACCCGTCGAGTCCTCAGCCTCCGCCCCAAATCCGAAGACGCGCCTACGCCAGCCGCCAACGATCCGCAGGCCGAGACGGGCGTGCCGCCGCTGCCGAGCGAGGCGGTCGCGGGCGCGATCATGCGGCGCTTGTGCCTGCGCGCGAAATATAATGGCGGGGAGGTCATCTTGCAGCCCGCCCTCCTCTATCGCGAGCATGGCGCGCTCTTCCTCCTCGCGGTTACGGTCAGTCGCGACGGCAAGCCGCCGCGCGAGCCCAAGCTCGGCACATTTCGCCTGAGCGGCCTGGCCGATCTGGGCGTGACGGGGCTGACGTTCGAGCCGGGCGCGCTTCATCTGAGCTCCAGCGCGCAGGCGGGATGGGACGTCCTGGCCGGCCCGGTCCGCCCAGCCGTGGAACGCAGCGCAAGCAACCACAACCGCCCGCGCTAGGAGTTTCCTTCCGAGGCTGGGCCGCCGCCTCGCGATGGATATTGAAACAGGTCCAGCACGATGGTTGGCCGGGTTGAGGCCTGCCGTACCATGATCGTCATCGCGAGCCTCGTGCCGGCCTGGGATTGAGATCCGGCCGCCGCAACCATCTTGCCTTCGCCGGCCGATAGGCCGATCCTCACGACTCCGGGCGGCCATTGCGGAAAGAGCGAGGGGCAGCAGAAGGAGAGCGAGATGGGTGAGACCGTCCACGGCACAAGAGCCGTTGCGATCGTCGGACCAGCCGGAACGGGCAAGACCAGCCTGGCGGAAGCCTTGCTGTTCGCGGCCGGCGCGATCCCCCGATTGGGTACAGTCGATGCGGGCAGCAGCGTCGGCGATGCCAGTCCCGAGGCGCGGGCGCGATGCGGATCGACCGAACTCAACCTTCTGCACCTGACCTGGATGGGCGATACCTATATGCTGATCGACGCGCCCGGCTCGTCGGGCTTCGCGGCGGATGCGGAACGGGCGGTGGCTTTGGCCGATCTGGCTTTGGTCGTGATCGATCCGGACCCGGCGCGCGCTGCGCTGGCCGAACCGACCTTCCGCAAGCTGGAGCAACTGGGGCTGCCGCACGCGATTTTCGTCAATAAGATTGATCAGGCGCGCGGGAGCATCGAGGACCTGCTCGCCGCACTCCAGCCGCTCAGCAATGCGACGCTGGTGGCGCGGCAGATTCCGATCCGCGCGGGCGAGCGCGTGGCGGGGTTCGTCGATCTCGCGCTGGAGCGCGCTTATCATTACCAGCCGGGCAAAAGATCCGAACGCGTGCCGCTCGCCGCGCATATCCGAGACGATGAGGCCACCGCGCGCTTCCATATGCTGGAGCAATTGGCGGACCATGACGATGCCCTGCTCGAGCAATTGCTGATCGACGAGGCGCCACGGCTCGACACGATCTTCGGCGATCTGGCGCGCGAGACCGCGGCGGGGCTGATCGCGCCGGTCTTGTTCGGATCGGCGCAGAACGGCTTCGGCATCGGGCGGCTGCTCAAGATGCTGCGGCACGACACGCCGCTCGCGGCCACGACAGCCGAGCGGCTTGGGATCGAGGGCGCGGCGGCCGAGATCTTCAAGATATCGCATGGCTGTGCGGTCGGCCGGCTGGCGCTCGCGCGCATCTTCGGCGCACCGCTCAGCGAAGGGGCCGAACTGGTCGGCGGCGACGGCACGCGCACGCGCGCCGGATCGCTGTTCGCATTGCAGGGGGGCCAGACCAACAAGATCGCGCATGCCGAACCGGGGGACGTAGTCGGTATCGCCAAGCTCGATACGATACAGGCTAGCGATCGGTTGGGGACAGCGGGCAAGGCACCGCCAGCACCGGCGGCGGCCGAGCGGCCGGTGACCAATTGCGCGCTCGCGATCGCGGCGAAGGATCATAAGGACGATGTACGCCTGTCGACCGCGCTCAACCGGCTGGTCGAGGAGGATGCGGCTTTGCACTGGGGCACCGACGAGGCAACGGGCGAGACATTGCTCCACGGGCTCAACGACGAGCATCTAAGCGTGGTGATCGCGCGGCTGAGACGGCGTTACGGCGTCGCGGTGGCGGCCAGCCCGCCCGCGGTCGCGTACAAGGAATCGATCCGCAAGGCGGTCACGCAGCATGGCCGCCACAAGAAGCAATCGGGCGGGCATGGCCAGTTTGGCGACGTGATTATCGAGGTGCGCCCGCTGGCGCGCGGCGAGGGATTCCGGTTCGAGGACAAGATCACCGGCGGCGCGATCCCGCGGCAATGGATTCCCGCGGTCGAACAGGGCGTGCGTGACGCGATGCTGCGCGGGCCAATGGGTTTCCCGGTGGTGGACGTCGCGGTGGCGCTGGTCGACGGATCGTTCCACAGCGTCGACAGCTCCGAACTCGCCTTCCGCACCGCGGGCCGGATCGCGATGGCGGAGGCGCTGGCGGCGGCCGGGCCCTATCTGCTCGAGCCGATCGCGCAGGTGACGGTGGAGGCGCCGGGCAGCGCGGTGTCGCGGATTACGTCGGCCGTGACCAGCCGGCGCGGGCAGATGCTGGGGATCGAGCCGATCGAGGGCTGGTCGCGCTGGGACCGGATCGAGCTGACCTTGCCCGAAGCGGAGCTGCACGGGTTGGAGACCGAGCTTCGGTCGCTGAGCCAGGGCATGGCACATTACCAGGCGCGGTTCGACCATCTGGCGGAGGTGAACACCAAGCTGGCGAGCGGGATCGTGAAGGAGCGCGTGGCGGAGGTGGCCTGAGAAAGCTCCCTCTCCCCTTGTGGGAGAGGGCGGGGAGAGGGGATCGACCGAAGGGGCTCGATGTCCCTGAGGGCGAACGGATGAAGCGAGCTGCGCTCGCTACCCCTCTCCCAACCTGTCACCAGGTCGATCATGCCCCCGGCATGATCTTTGGAATGCCGGGGGCATTCCAAACCTGGTGACACCCACAAGGGGAGAGGGCTAAAACTACCGATAGTTGAAGCTGATCGAGATGCGGTCGTGCTTGGCGTCGCTCGGCATCACTTCGTGGCGGAGCCAGCTTTCCCACAGGAAGATCGCGCCGGGGCTGGGATTGGCATAGACGAAGGGCTGGAGGTCCTCCGCCGCGTCCGGACGGCGGGTCGGGGCGGCCATGAACAGGCCGAGGCGCGGGTCCTCGAGCTTGAGCGCGCCCGAGCCCTTGGGAACGGCGACGTAGATCGTGCCGGAGACGACGCTGTGCGGGTGGATATGGCCCGAATGGGTGCCGCCACGCTTCATGACATTGACCCACAGACTGTCGAGCTTGAGCGGCTTGGCGAGATCGAAGGCGCAATCCTTCGCGAAGGCGGCGACGTGGCGGTTCAGCGCCTTGACCAGATCGGCGAAGACCGGATCGCGCCGGGGCAGGTCGTCGAGCGAGGCGTAGGAGGTATAGCCGCGATAGCCATGCGCCTTTGACCAGGTCTGGCCCGCGCGATCATCCTTGGCGAGCGTGCGGCAGCTATGGTCGAGCTCTTCCAGCAGCGCGTCGTTTCCGAGCGCGCCTTGGTAGAATCGGGTGGCGAACAGGCTGCGCATGGTCATGATGCTGCGATAGGATCGCGTCCCCCGCTTGCCAACCTTCGCAGCCGAGCGATTGTGCTCCGCTGGTGCCGTACCCATTTCGGCCGAGTAGGGCTGCGGGCGGACAAGGGGCATTGCGGTGAAATGGATCATAGCAGTGGCAATCGCCGTCTGCCTGTCGATCGCTCTGCCATGGGCGATTGCGGCATCGAAGCGATCGGCGCGCAGCAAGGGTCGGCTGGCGGGTGCGGCCTTCGCGATCGGGCTGGCGTTCGGTGCGATATTCGATCCCGCCAAATCCGCGGCGATCGAGAACATCCAGAAAAAGAAGGAAATCGGCGACGAAGCCGACGGTGAAGCCGGTGCGCCGCCCGAATGATCATTCGTGCATGAACCGTGACGTCAGGTGTCTCCGTTGGCGGACGGCGGCGTAGTCAGCAGCCTACCTGTCTCTTCGCGCAATATCGCGATCGTGTCGGCGAGGTGGCCCAGGATGAGCGCGCGTTCCTCGTCCGAATAACGCGCGTCGAGCTGGTCCATGCGCGCGGTCAGCGCGGCGAAGACAGGACCGATCATCGCCATCAGCCGATCGGCATTGCGCGCCTCGATGATCACGCTGCGGCGATCGGTCGGGTGCGCGACGCGCGCGGCGAAACCGGCCTTGGCCAGCCGATCGACGATGCCCGTGATCGCGCCCGTGGTGAGCCCGGTCGCGTGCGCGAGCTCGCCTGGCGTCATCCGCCCGCGTTCGGCGAGCAGCCCCGCGCATTTGCGTTCGGCCGCGCTCATCCCCACCCCGCGCGCCACCGCTTCCTGAAAACTGACGACCGCGGTCGCCAGCTCGCGGTGCAGGCGGTTGGATTCGGCCGCGCCATCGAGCGTTTGTCGGGCCATTTGCATTTATCTCACAGCTAAGATACTTATCGGTTTCATATCGATATATAAGTGACGGGAGATTGTCCAATGGCCCCAGCCGCACCGGCCGATCGCGGCTTCTTCTCACGCATCGCCCCGGCCTTGCTGATGATGGCGTTGCCGCCGATCTTCACTGAGTGGCTGTTGGGCGGGACGCGGCTGTCGGCGATCATCGGTTTCCCGCCGATCGTCTTCATGGAGATCGTCGTATGGGGCGGCGGCGCGCTGATGCTGCGCGCCCTGGCGCGCAAGCTGGGACTGGGCTGGGGCAGCCTGATCCTGTTCGGCCTGATCATCGCGATGGCCGAGGAATTCGTGATCCAACAGACCAGCCTCGCCCCGCTCGTGATCAAGCTGAAGGGCGTGGAATGGGCGCGCGCCGGGGGCATCAATTATGTCTATGCGCTGTGGGCGCTGGTTTATGAGGCGGTGTGGGTGGTGCTGATGCCGACCCTGGTCGCCGAAATGGTCTTCCCCCACCGCAAGGCCGAAACCTGGCTGAGCCTGGTCGGGCTGGTCATCGTCGGCCTGCTGTTTCCGATCGGATCGGCCATGGCCTGGTATGGCTGGACCCGCATCGCGCGCGTGCGGACCTTTCACCTGCCCATCTACGATCCGCCTTTTTCCGCGATCCTGGCCGCGCTGGTGCTGATCGCCGCGTTGTTCGTCTGGGCGATCAGGTTTCCGCCGCGCATCGGCACCGCCGCGCGTCCGCCGGCGCCGATACCGCTCGGGCTGGGCGGCGCGATCTGGGCGGTTTTGTGGTTCTGGCTGGCGGCGCTGGCCTTCGGGGTTGCGCCGCAGCTTTCGGGGCCGGGCATGTTCGCGGTTGGGTCGGCCTTGACGCTGGCCGTGCTGCTGACGCTGCCGCGCTGGACGGCGCATCCCGACTGGACCGACCGCCATGCCTTCGGCTTGGTCTTTGGCACGCTGACGGGGGCGATGCTGGTGAGTTTCGTCGGGTTCGTCGGGGCGGCGGCCGAGGATCTATGGTTCAAGATCGCGACCAACCTGACCGCGCTGGGGCTGATGGTGCTGCTCGGACGCAAGGTCTGGCGAAGATCCGGGGGATGAGGGCTTCGTCACCCGGAGCGCTTTCCAGTCGGGTGGAATCGCCCAGCCCTCCTCCCTGAAGGAGAGCTTTTAGGGTCAGGCCAGCCGCAGCGCGACTTCGTTCATGAAGCGCACGTCGTCGCCCGCGGCGAGCAGGGGCGCTTCGGCGGCGACCGCGCCGAGCATGTCGGAGAGATCGTCCATCTCGGCCTTGGCATAATTACCGAGGACGTAGCCGGTCACCCGATCCTTGTGACCGGGATGGCCGATGCCGAGCCGCACACGGCGATAGTCCTGGCCGAGATGCGCGTCGATCGAGCGCAGGCCGTTATGGCCGGCGGCGCCGCCGCCTTTCTTCACCTTGACGCGGAAAGGATCGAGATCGAGCTCGTCATGGAATGCGGTGAGCGCGTCGAGATCGAGCTTGTAGAAGCGCAGCGCCTCGCCGACCGAACGGCCGCTGTCGTTCATGTAGGTGGCGGGCTTGAGCAGCAGGATGCGTGCCGATCCGATCCGGCCGGCGGAGATCCAGCCCTGGAAGCCCTTCTTCCACGGTTCGAAGCCGTGAACCTCGGCGATCGAATCCACGGCCATGAAGCCGACATTGTGCCGGTTGAGCGCATATTCCGCGCCCGGATTGCCGAGGCCGACCCAGAGCTGCACGATGCGACGCGTCGCCCTGGCGAAAGCCAGGGTCTCAGGCAACAAGCGACCGCTTGCCTCCCGAGACCCCAGCTTTCGCTGGGGTGACGATTACTCCGAAGTCTCTTCGGCCGCGCCTTCGGCGGTCTCGGTATCGCCTTCGCTCGACTTGAGCGCCGACGGAGCCACGATCGTCGCGACGGTGAAGTCGGTCTCGGCGTGGTTGACCTTGGCGCCGGCCGGAAGCGTGACCTGCGAGATGTGGATCGAGGAACCGACCTCGAGCCCCGCCAGCGAGATGCTGATCTCGTCGGGGATGTCGGCTGCGTCGACGATCAGCTCCAGCTCGTGCGCCACGACGTTGAGCACGCCGCCACGCTTGATGCCGGGGCTCTGCTCTTCGTCGGTGAACACGACCGGCACGTTGACGTGCACGCTGGTGTGCTCGCCGATGCGCAGGAAGTCGACGTGGAGCGGACGGTCATTGACCGGATGGAACTGGACGTCCTTCGGCAGGGTGCGGATGACTTCGCCGCCGGCGCCCTCGATCATCACGACCGAGTTCATGAAGTGGCCGGTGTTGAGCATCTTGACCAGGACCTTCTCCTCGACGTGAATCGAGAGGGCTTCCTGCTTGTTGCCGTAAACCACGGCGGGGACGCGGCCTTGAAGACGCATTGCACGGGAGGCTCCCTTGCCAGCCCGTTCGCGCGTCTCGGCCGACAGAGTGAGCGCTTCGCTCATATCATGTCTCCAGTTCGCTTAAGTGAATGTGACCCGCCAGCCTCCAGGGATGACCTGACGGGGAGGCGCGCCTGTAGCGGAAAGGGTGAGGATAGGCAACCTGGGTCCCCGCTTTCTCCCCTCCCGCCTGCGGGAGGGGTCGGGGGAGGGGCCGTTTATGGCATGTTACGGCGTAACCGCGAGCGACTCCCCTCCCCTAACCCCTCCCGAAGGCGGGAGGGGAATCACTGGATCCGCGTCACCTTCAACCCCTTCGCCTCCAGCATCTTCTGCACGGAATCCGGGCCGACCAGGTGCCCCGCGCCGACCGCGACGAAGACCGTGCCGGGCCGATCGAGCCGCTTGGCGATCGCGTCGGCCCAGTTGCGGTCGCGCTGGCGGATCAGGAGATCGCGGAGCGCGGGGGTGAATTCGGGGTCGTCGGCGAAGCTCTTTTCGATCGCGGCGGGATCGCCTTTCTCCCACGCGGTGATCATCTTGATGAAATCGGCCTTGGCCTTGGCGGGGTCGTCGAGCGTCGCCACCAGGAAGGCGCGCTGCGCGCTTTCGGGCAATTTGTCGAAATAGCCGAGTTGGATCTCGGCGGTTTCGAACCCTTCGACCGGCTTCTTGGCCGAGCGGAACAGGGCGGTGAGCTGCGGTTCGACGCCCGGGCTGGCGGCGGCATCGACCCCGATCTGCTGGAGCGCGGGACCGGTCAGCATGATCGCCGCCGCCCAGCTCTTCATCCCATCGAGGAAGGCGGGCGGCAGCCCGCTGGCCTTGACCATCGCGACGAGCTGCGCGCGCTTGGCGGGGGGCACGCGCTCGGCGAGCGGGGAGAGGCCCTTGGCGGTGCCGATCTTCATCAGCACGGTCGCGACCTGGCCTGGATCCTGATCGAGCACGGCCTCCAGCGTCAGCGACTGCGCGCTGTCCACCGCCTGCTTGATCGCGGGATCCATCCAGACCGTGCCGGCGGGCAGGATGTGGACCGTGCCGAACAGATAGATGGTCGTGTCTGCGTCCGACAGCTTCCACAGCGCGGGGTGCGCCTGCGTGCTTTGGGAGGGTTGGGCCGGAGCGGCGGCGAGCAGGAGAAGTGGGGCGAGCAGGCGGAGACGGCGCATGCTTTCCCTATCCCCTTGCCTTGACCCTCGCGCAAGGGTCCGCCAAACGCCGCAGTCTCGATTTAACCGCGATTTTCGGAGTTTTCCTTGGCCGACGCCAAGCCGCTCAGCTTTCAAGCGCTCATCCTGACGCTCCATGATTATTGGAGCGCGCAGGGCTGCGTCATCCTGCAGCCTTACGACATGGAGATGGGCGCGGGCACCTTCCACCCGGCGACGACCTTGCGTGCGCTGGGGCCCAAGCCGTGGAAGGCGGCTTATGTCCAGCCCTCGCGCCGGCCGACCGACGGTCGCTATGGCGAGAACCCCAATCGGCTCGGCCATTATTACCAATATCAGGTCGTCCTGAAGCCGAGCCCGCCCAATTTGCAGGAATTGTATCTGGGATCGCTGGAGCGGATCGGGATCGACACGAAGAATCACGACATCCGCTTCGTCGAGGATGATTGGGAGAGCCCGACATTGGGCGCCTGGGGGCTGGGCTGGGAGGTCTGGTGCGACGGGATGGAGGTGACGCAATTCACATACTTCCAGCAGGTCGGCGGGTTCGACTGCAAGCCGGTGGCGGGCGAGCTCACCTACGGGCTGGAGCGGCTGGCTATGTATATCCAGGGGGTCGACCGCGTGTACGACCTCGCCTTCAACGACGAAGGCGTGACGTACGGCGACGTCTTCCTGGAGAATGAGAAGCAGTTCAGCGCCTATAATTTCGAGGCGGCGAACACGGATACTTTGTTCAAGCAGTTCACCATGGCCGCGGACGAATGCAAGGCGCTGCTGGAACGCGACAAGCCCCTGCCCCTCCCCGCTTATGACCAGGCGATCAAGGCGAGCCACATCTTCAACACATTACAGGCGCGGGGCGTGATCTCGGTCGCGGAGCGCCAGGCCTATATCGGCCGCGTGCGCGAGCTGGCGAAGGGCGCATGCGAGGCGTGGATGGCGCATAACGGGTGGGACGCGTGATGGGGGGTGCAGCATTCCCTCTCCCCTTGGGGGAGAGGGTTAGGGTGAGGGTCTTGACCGAGGGGGCTCGATGCCCCCGAGGGCAAATTGGCTCGCTATCGCTCGCACCCTCACCCTGCCCTCTCCCCCAAGGGGAGAGGGAATGACCGACTTCCTGCTCGAACTTCTCTCCGAGGAAATCCCCGCACGGATGCAGGAGAAAGCGTGCGCCGACCTGCAGCGCCTGTTCGAGACGGAGATCGCCAAGGCCGGTCTCGCCGCCGAGACGATCGAGACCTACGCCACCCCGCGCCGGCTGGCGCTGATCGCGCGCGGGCTGCCCGCCGCGACGCAGGCGGTGTCGGAGGAAACGAAGGGACCCAAGACCTCCGCGCCGCCGCAGGCGCTCGAAGGATTCCTGCGCAAGACCGGGCTGACGCGCGAGCAATTGATCGAGCGCGACGGGATCCTGTTCGCGATCGTCGAGAAGCCGGGCCGCGCCACCGCCGAGGTGCTGGCCGAAGCGATCCCCGCGATCGTGCGCGGCTTTCCGTGGCCCAAGTCGATGCGCTGGGGCAAAGCCTCCGCCTCGACCGCGAGCCTGCGCTGGGTGCGGCCATTGCAAGGCATCGTCGCGTTGCTGGGCGACCAGGTGGTGCCGTTCGAGATTGACGGGCTGAAGTCGGGTGCGACCACTTATGGCCATCGCTTCCATCACCCGGGCGCGATCACGATCGGGTCGGTCAAGGATTATGCCGAGAAGCTCCGCGCCTGCCATGTCATCCTCGACCCGGCCGAGCGGCGCGGGATCATCGAGGGCGGCGCGCGCGCGCTCGCCGAAGCGCGAGGCCTTACGGTCATTCCCGATGCGGGGCTGGTGGCGGAGAATGCCGGACTGACCGAATGGCCGGTGCCTTTGCTCGGCGATTTCGACCCCGCCTTCCTGGAGGTGCCGCGCGAGGTGATCCAGCTCACCATGCGCACCAACCAGAAATATTTCGCGTGCGTCGACGAAGCCGGCAAGCTCGCGCCCAACTTCATCTGCACCGCCAATATCGTGGCGGAGGACGGCGGCGCTGCGATCGTCGCGGGCAACCGCAAGGTACTGGCGGCGCGGCTGTCGGACGCGAAGTTCTTCTGGGAGCAGGACCTCAAGGTGCCGCTGGCCGAGCAGGCGAAGAAGCTCGCCGGAATCGTGTTTCATGAGAAATTGGGGACGGTTGCCGACAAGGTCGATCGCGTCGCCAAGCTGGCGCGGTGGCTGGTTGAGGAAGGGATTGTAGGCCACGTCGCCCCGGCGGAGGCCGGGGCCGCAGCTGGCAAGGGCAAAGCGCCTTCTCCTGAGGCCCCGGCCTCCGCCGGGGCGACAGATTTGGCCGACATGGCCGAGCAGGCGGCGCGGCTGGCCAAGGCGGATCTGGTTACCGGCATGGTCGGGGAATTCCCGGAATTGCAGGGCGTGATAGGCGGCTATTATGCGCATGCCGAAGGGCTGCCGCATGAGGTAGCGGATGCGATCCGGGACCATTATAAGCCGGTTGGCCAAAGCGACGATGTTCCAACAGCGCCGGTGACGGTAGCCGTTAGTTTGGCGGATAAACTTGATATAATCGCTCAGTTCTTTGCGATTGGAGCTGCACCGACCGGATCAAAGGATCCTTTTGCGCTAAGGCGAGCCGCTTTGGGCGTAATCGCGCTCGCTAAAACCAATGATCTTCGATTCAATTTGATGATCGCTTCTCTTCAAAGCCTTGTACGTGATCAGGCGCTGGATATGGTCCTCGATACTCAGACTGGGCGTGCCAATGCGCTGGATGCTGTTCTCGATCAGCTTGGTCCTGAAGCGGCATTGGGAACACTGAAAGCTTGGGCTCCCACCCTGAACGAGACATCGCAGACCCAAGAGCTTTGGGAAGCTGTAATAAAGGTTCTCATTGAGGCCATTCCTGTTGCGGCTTCCGTCCGAGACTTTCTAATTGATCGACTAGAGGTAGCAGAAAAAGATGCGGGCGTGGCGGCTGGCCTTATTCGCGCAGCTACCGATTACAACGGCGGCAGAGAACATGATCTCGTTCGCCTGCTCGCGCGGGTGAAGGCGTTGCAGGCGTTTGTTTCGACCGAGGATGGGGCGAATTTGCTCGCGGGCTATAAGCGGGCGGCGAATATTCTGCGCAAGGAAGGGTACGAATCTCCCTCCCCCCTTGCGGGGGAGGGTCGGGGAGAGGGGATCGCGGCGGCGGGCTCGATGCCCGCTGACGCGAATATTGCGCGCCAAGGCGCGCAACCCCTCTCCCAACCCTCTCCCACAAGGGGAGAGGGCTTAGCGCACCAGTCCGAACCGGCCGAGTCGGCCTTGATTGCGGCGTTGGGTGCAGCGGAAGCCGCTGCCGACGCCGCCGTTAAGGACGAAAATTTCGAGGAGGCGATGGCTGCGTTGGCGAGCCTGCGCGGGCCGATCGATGCGTTTTTCGATAGCGTTACCGTCAATGACGCCGATCCCGTGAAGCGCGAGGCGCGGCTGGAGTTGCTCGCGCGGATTCGCGGCGCGGTGCATCGGGTGGCCGACTTCTCGAAGATCGAGGGATAGCGCTAACGCTGCATGTGCGGCGGCGAATTGCGCATTTCGCTTTCGTTACGGCTGGGTTGATTGGATATATTTGCAGGCCTAGCGCTTCTGCACCGCGACGGTGGAAACGGTTCAGGGAGCGCATTGGAGATGGCGAGTGTCCCGGTGAGCGTCGAGCGCGAACGTTATGTCTATCGCTTCGGGGGGGGCGTCTCCGACGGCGGAGCTGCCGGCCTTGGGGGCGACAAGGATCTGCTCGGCGGCAAGGGCGCCAATCTGGACGTGATGGCGGGAATCGGCCTGCCCGTCCCGCCCGGCTTCACCATCTCGACGGCGATGTGCACGCGTTATTATGACGAGGGCGGCCAGTTTCCCGACAGCCTGCGCGACGAGGTCGCCGAAGGGCTTGCGCATATCGAGAAGGTGACCGGCAAGAAGTTCGGCGATGCCGCCGATCCCTTGCTCGTCTCAGTCCGTTCGGGCGCGCGCATATCGATGCCGGGCATGATGGATACGGTGCTCAACCTTGGCCTCAACGATCAGACGGTCGAGGGGCTGGCGAGGGTTTCGGGCGACGACCGCTTCGCGTGGGACAGCTATCGCCGCTTCATCCAGATGTATGCCGACGTGGTGCTGGAGCTCGATCATGGCGCGTTCGAGGAGGCGCTGGAGATCGCCAAGGAGGATCGCGGCGTCAGCCTGGATACCGAGCTGACCGCGGGCGACCTCAGGAACCTCGTCAAGACCTACAAGGGCCTGGTCGAGGAGCAATGGAACAAGCCCTTTCCGCAGGACGTGCATGACCAATTGTGGGGCGCGATCGGGGCGGTGTTCGGATCGTGGCAATCGGACCGCGCCAAGGTCTATCGCCGGCTGCACGACATTCCGGGCGATTGGGGCACCGCGGTCAACGTCCAGGCGATGGTGTTCGGCAATATGGGCGACACGTCGGCCACGGGCGTTGCCTTCACGCGCGACCCGTCAACCGGCGAACGCGCTTATTATGGCGAGTTCCTGATCAACGCGCAGGGCGAGGATGTCGTCGCGGGCATCCGCACGCCGCAATATCTGACGAGGGCCGCGCGCGAGCGCGCCGGGGCCAAGGCGCCGTCGATGGAAGAGGCCTTGCCCGAGACCTATGCCGAACTGGCGCGCGTGTTCGACCTGCTGGAACTGCATTATCGCGACATGCAGGACATTGAGTTCACGGTGCAGCAGGGCAAGCTCTGGATGCTCCAGACGCGCACTGGCAAGCGCACCGCCAAGGCCGCGCTCAAGATCGCGGTCGATATGGCGAACGAAGCGCTGATCACGCGCGACGAAGCGGTGCTGCGCGTTGATCCGGCCGCGCTCGACCAGCTGCTCCACCCGACGCTCGACCCGCAGGCGCATCGCGACGTGATCGCCAAGGGCCTGCCCGCCTCCCCCGGCGCGGCATCGGGCCAGGCGGTGTTCGACGCCGACACCGCCGAGAAGCGCGCGGCGGCGGGCGATGCGGTGATCCTGGTGCGGGTCGAGACCAGCCCTGAGGATATTCACGGCATGCACGCCGCAAAGGGCATCCTCACCGCGCGCGGCGGCATGACCAGCCACGCCGCGGTGGTGGCGCGCGGCATGGGCCGGCCATGCGTATCGGGCGTGGGCAGCCTGGCGATCGATGCCAAGGCCAGGCTGTTCCGCGTCGGTGGCAAGGAAGTGCGCGAGGGCGATATCCTGACGATCGACGGCGCCACCGGCGAGGTGATGCTGGGCAAGGTCGCGACGGTGCAGCCCGAACTGGCGGGCGATTTCGGCGTGCTGATGGAGTGGGCGGACGAGGGCCGCCGGCTCAAGGTGCGCGCCAATGCCGAGACGCCGCTCGATTGCCGCACCGCGCGCCGCTTCGGCGCGGAGGGCATCGGCCTGTGCCGCACCGAACATATGTTCTTCGACGCGGGCCGCATCTCGGCGGTGCGCCAGATGATCCTGGCCGAGGACGAAAAGGGCCGCCGCCGCGCGCTCGAGAAATTGCTGCCCGAGCAGCGCAGCGATTTCGCCGAGATTTTCGAGATCATGGCCGGCCTGCCGGTGACGATCCGCCTGCTCGACCCGCCGCTGCACGAATTCCTGCCGCACGAGGAAGCGGAATATGCCGAAGTTGCGACCGCATCGGGCGTGTCGGTCGAGCAATTGAAGCGGCGCGCGGCCGAATTGCACGAGTTCAATCCGATGCTGGGCCATCGCGGCTGTCGCCTCGGCATTACCTATCCGGAAATCTACGAGATGCAGGCGCGCGCCATCTTCGAGGCGGCGTGCGACGTGGCGCGGCAGACGGGCGAGGCGCCGATCCCAGAAGTGATGGTGCCCCTGGTCGCGACGCGGCGCGAGCTGGAGATCATCAAGGCGCTGATCGACCGCACCGCCAAGGCGGTTTTCGCCGAAAAGGACCAGGTGCTCGACTATCTGGTCGGCACGATGATCGAGCTGCCGCGCGCGGCGCTGAAGGCGGGCGAAATCGCCGAAGTCGGCGAATTCTTCTCGTTCGGCACCAATGATTTGACCCAGACCGCGCTCGGCGTGAGCCGCGACGATGCGGCGCGGTTCCTCGGCACCTATGTCGAGCAGGGCATCTACGCCAAGGATCCGTTCGTCAGCCTCGACATCGAGGGCGTGGGCGAGCTGATCCAGATCGCGGCGGAACGCGGGCGCGCGACGCGCGCGGGCATCAAGCTCGGCATCTGCGGGGAGCATGGCGGCGACCCCGCCTCGATCGCCTTCTGCGAAAGCGCGGGCCTCGATTATGTCTCGGCCTCGCCTTACCGCGTGCCGATCGCGCGGCTGGCGGCGGCGCAGGCCGCGCTCAGGAAATAAGGGACAAACGGAGCGAGGCTGTTGCGACCGCTCAGCCGAAGGTGGCGCGGTGCTGGTCGATCTGGCCGGATTCGAGCAAGGCGGCCTGTTCGCGCCACTGCTCCTGCTCGATATAGCCTTCATCCGCACCGAGCCTCTTTTCCAGTTCCGCCTCCTCGGCGGGGGTCAGGCCGGTGATATCGGAATAACGGTAAATGCCTTCCTCGTTGAGGCGGCGCTGGCCGGCGGCGCCGATGCCGCGGATCAGCGACAGGTCGTCGCGGGTGAGATCGAGCGTTTCGGTGGTGGTGACGGGCGCGGCGGCCTCCGGCTCCTCGACCAAAGTTGCGGCGGGAGCGGGCCGGGCGGCCTCAAGCTCGGCAACGCGGGCACGGGCGGCTTCCAGCTCCGCCTGTTCGTCGGCGCGGGCATCGCGCTCAGCCTGATAAGCGCGCTTCCACTTGCGCCCGCCCGAGCGGGAGACGAGGCCCAGCAGCCATCCCAGCACGAGGACCAGGAACAGGATCGCCCATTGGTTGGTGGTGAATTCGGGCACGTCGCGCTTCTCCTGCTCTGTTTGGCGGAGGATTGCGCGACAGGCGCCCGCGGTCAACAGCTAGGCGTGAAGAGGGTCCACCTATTCCATCATTGTGGGGAGCGCGGCGACGAAGCGATCCAGGCCCGAGAGCGCAGGACCGGATTGCTTCTCCCGGCTTCGCCGGGTTCGCAAAGACGATCGCGTAATTGGGCCGGCGTCAGGTCTTGAGCATATTGTCGCTGATCGAGCAGGCGGCCGGCCCGAGGATCACGACGAACAGCACGGGCAGGATGAACAGGATCAGCGGCACGGTCATGATCGCGGGCAGGCGCGCGGCCTTTTCCTCGGCTTTCATCATGCGTTCGTGGCGGAATTCGCCCGAGAGCACGCGCAGCGCGGATGCGAGCGGGGTGCCGTATTTCTCGGTCTGGATCATGGTGGTGACGACGCCGCGGATCGAATCCAGGTTCACGCGCTGCGCGAGGTTTTCGAAGGCGATCCGGCGATCGGTGAGGAAGCCGAGCTCGATCGCGGTCAGCGCCATTTCGTCGCCGAGCTCGGGATAACCCTTGCCCAGCTCGCGCGAGACGCGCCCGAAGGCGGCATCGACGGTGAGACCGGCTTCGGCGCAGATGACGAGCAGGTCGAGCGCGTCGGGTAGCCCCTTGCGGATCGCGGCGGTGCGCTTCGTGACCTTGTTGTTCACGAACAGGTCGGGCGCCTTGTAGCTCAGCAGGAGCGCGCCCGCCACGAGCATATAATGTTTGAACCCGCCCCAGGTCGGGAACCAGCCGAGCACATAGACGCCGAAGATGAAGGTGCCGCCGATCACGATCGGCAGGACCATGCGCGCGAAGATGACCGCGATCGCGGCGTCCTTCGAACGGATGCCCGCCTGCATCAGCTTGATCTGCGCGTCCTTGAGCTGCTTGTCCTGCAGCACCTTGAGGCCGCCGAGCAGCGAACGCATCCGCTCGGTCGCGCGGCTGGTCTGATTGAGCCGGGTACGCTTGCGCGTCGAGGCGGTGATGCCCGCCTTGAGCTGCTCGCGCCGTTCGTTGAGCGCCTTGACGCGCTTCGCCATCGGATCGCGAACGGTGGTGGCGGCGTACATGGCGACCATCAGCGCCACCAGCGCCATCCCCATCATCATTGTGGCGATGGTGGTCGCGTCGATCCCGATATAGGTTTTGAGAAGCGCGCCCACATCAGATCTCGAAATTGATCATTTTGGCCATGATGAACACGCCGATGCTCATCCAGATACCGCCGCCGATCGCGGCGATGATTAGGCGCGTATCGGTGAAGAAGGTGCCCATGTAGGCCGGATTCATGAAATAGATGATGCCGAACACGAAGAAGGGCAGCGAGCCGATGATGTAGGCCGAGGCTTTCGATTCGGATGACATGGCGCTGATCTTGAGCTTCATCTGCATGCGCTTGCGCAGCACGTCGGCGAGGTTGCCGAGCGTCTCCGCGAGATTGCCGCCGGTTTCGCGCTGGATCGCGAGCGTGATGACGAAGAACTGGAATTCGGGCGTGTTGAGCCGATCGGCGGTTTCCTGCAGCGCCTGCTCCATCGTGCGCCCGATGCGCATACGATCGGCGACGCCGCGGAATTCGGAGCCGACCGGGTCGGGCACCTCGGCACCAACCACGCCGATCGTCTCCGAAATCGGCAGGCCCGAACGCAGGCCGCGCACGAGCAGTTCGATCGCGTCGGGGAATTTGTTGATGAAATTCTTCATGCGGCGCTTGATCAGCTTGCCGACGATCATGTGGGGAAAGCCGATGCCGACGACCAGCCCCGCGAGCAGCGACAGCAGAAAGGGGGCGCCTTTGACCGTCAGCGACAGGAAAAGCACGGACGACAGAATCATGCAGCAACCCGCATATTTGCCGAGCGTCCAGTTCTTGCCCGTCGCCTCGAGCCGGCGGCGCAGCAGCTCCGGATTGGGAATGAAGCGATGGAAGGCGTCGTCGAGCTTGGACGAGCGCTGCGCATGGATCCGGCGGAGCTGGGTTTCGACCGTATTGCTGTCGACATGACGCGCCTTGACCGACTCCAGCCGCCGCTTGCGCGTGCGCGCGCCGGGCGGGCCGACCAAGGCGAGTCCGGCCAGCACCATCAGACCGCCGAACATCAGGAAGACGATCGTCAGCACGTCAGTCCGCGGTGGCGGCGGGTGCGGAGCCCTTGCGCGGCAGCTTCTTGCCCGCGTCGACCAGGCGACCGAGCAGCGATTTATTCTTCCTGAGCACGCCGGCCTCGCCCAGCACCGCTTCGACCAGTTCGACCAGGGCAAGGCCGACCTTGGCGGTCTTGGCGGCTTCCGCGATCGGCTTCCCGACCTTGGCGGCCTGCGAGGCGGCCTTGGCGTCGAACGGAATGATGACGTCGATCTTGTGTTCGACCGAGCTTTCGAATTCCTTGCGCGCCACCTCCTCATGGCCCGCCGCGGGCAGCTTGTTGGCGACCAGCACGACGCGCGTCGCCGGCGCATTGGCCTTGAGCCACGACAGGATGCGGATCGTGTCGCGCGTGGCGGCGAGCGTGAGTTCGGTCACGACGACCGCGACCGCGACATCGGCAAGCAAGGCCGGATGCTGGACCAGCATGTGGCGGGGCAGATCGATCACCGAACACGCGACCGCCCTGCGCAGCTCGTCCTGCAATTGCAGGAAAGCGGTGCCGTCGCCGGTCAGCGGCTGGCTGATCGGCGCTTCGGCCGAAAGCACGCCGAGCCGATCGTTCGGGCGCACCAGCGCGCGTTCGATGAACAGGCCGTCGATGCGGCTGGGATTTTCGATTGCGTCGGTGAGCCCGCGGCCGGGCTCGAGATCGAGCGAGAGCGCGCCCGTGCCGAAATGGACGTCGAGGTCGAGCAAGGCGGTGGGCTTATCGCGCTCGCTCATCAGCCAGGCGAGCGAGACCGCCACGGTCGAGCAGCCCGCGCCACCACGCACGCCGATCACGGCGGTCATGTGGTGCGGCGTCTCGCTGGCGGCTTCCGCCGCGCGCGCGCCGGCCTGAATCGCCTGCGCCTGCGCGATGCAATCGTGCAGCTGATCCGGGGTGAAGGGCTTCAGCAGATAATCGTGGATGCCCGAACCGATCAGGTCACGGTAGAAGCGCACATCGTTGATGTGTCCGCAGGCGATCACCGTGGTGCCCGGCTCGCACACCTCGGCAAGGCCGTTGATATCCTCGAGCGGATCGGAGGATTCGCCGAGATCGACGAGCAGGATGCTCGGACTCTGCGACACGGCGAGGCTCTGCACCGCATAATTGATGCCGCCATTGTGGATCCGCTCGAGCGGCCAGCCGAAGGAAAGCGCGGTCGCGCGGACCACGTCCTCCGCATCGAGATCGCTCATGAAAGCGCTGAACGGATCGCGGGTTCCCGCGCGCGGATTGAAGGGCGCGTTCACTGGCCGCCTCCTGCCTTGGTCTTTTCAAGATCCTTGGTTCCGGTCGCGGTCAGGTCGCGATACGCCTTGAGCGCGCGCACGGTTGCGATCGTGTCGGTTGTCGTGGCGACCCGGCCATGCAGCAGATCGGCCGGATCGGCGATCATCGCGGCAAGGTTGCTGCGCGTCGCGCAGCCGAAATTGGTGGACTGCCCCTCGCCCGAATTGAGCTCGGCGTCGCTCCAGTCGGGGCAGCCCGGGACGACCGCGGTGCCACCGGCAAGCTCGACCTTGTGCGGCGTCTGGAGGCTGCGATCACCGATCGCGCAACCGGACAATGCCAGGCCGGCAAGCAACGGAAGGAATGGCTTGAGCGACACGACGCTCTCCCTGGTGAAAGTGGCGGACATCAATGCTGTGCCTTTGCCGGCGGTGCGCTTGCGGGCGGCCCGTCATACATCTTGCCGAGCAGGACGCGTTCGGCGGTGGTCGGCGAACGATAGCCGTCGGTCGGCAGGACGATCTTGTTCGCATCGACCGGTTTCACCAGATAAGGCGTAACGACGATCACGAGCTCGCTCTCGTCCTTGCGGAAGCTGTTCGACCGGAACAACGTGCCCAGGATCGGCAGATCGCCGAGGAAGGGCGCCTTGCTGGTGCTGTTGTTATGATTGTTCTGCAGCAGCCCGCCGATCACGAAGCTCTGGCCCGAGCCGAGAACCACGGTCGTCTCCGCGCGCCGGGTCGTCAGCGCCGGAATGGTGAAACCGCTGAGCTTGACCGAACCCGCGTCCGACAATTGCGATACTTCGGGGCGCACGCGCATCGAAATCGTGCCGTTGGCGAGCACGAACGGCGTGAAGGACAGGCTCACACCATATTGCTTGAACACGACCGAAACCGCGCCGAGCCCCTCGCTCTGCGGCACGGGAATCTCGCCGCCAGCGAGGAAGCTCGCGGTTTCACCCGACAGAGCGGTGAGCGTCGGCTCGGCAAGCGTCGTGACGAGCCCGTCATTTTCCGCGAGCTGGAGCGTGGACAATATGTCCATCCCAAGCGCGTGGCCGGCGAAGCCCAGCGTCGTGCCGGCGACATTATTGAACGAAAAAATAGTGGAGCCGGGACCGGCGCCGCTGACGGGATCGGTCCCGCTTACGTTCGTCTTGATAGTGCCGGGCGCGCCCTGCCCGATTCCGAAGATGAAACTTCCGTGGTCGCGATTCGCCAGATTGACGCCGATGTCGGTTGCGACGCTGCGGCTGACCTCGACAATCTTGACCTGAAGGCTGACCTGCTGCGGCGTCGCCGCATGGATGCGGTTGACCACCTGGACGCCGGCGCCGGTAAACGCCTCCGTCAGATGCTGCGCCTCCTCGACATCGCGCGGCGCGACGACGGTGCCGGTGAGGAGGACCATGCCGCCTACGGGAGTCGCCGTGATGTCCGCTTCGGGCATCGCCATCTTCAGCATGGCGCCGACGCCGGTGAGATTATTGCCGACGCGAACGTCGCTCGACCAGATCACCGCGCCTGACTTGTCGGTTGCGTAGACGCTGGTCTGGCCGGGGCCCTTGGCGAACAGATAGAGGCCGGTCGGACCCTTGACCTGGACGTCGGCGACCTTGTCGTCCGCGACGAACATCCCCGTCATCGGCCGGGCTAGGCGGATCAGCTGACCCGAGCCCACCGACATATTGATGACGCGCGCGGGCGCTTCGGCGATCGCATTGGGCGCGGGCGCATTGGCGGCGGATGTGTCGGCGGCGCGCGCGGTACCCGCGCTGAGCAAGGTCGCGGTCGCAACAGCCGCGACGATCACGGGCGCGCAACTGTGGCGCAGGAAGGCTTGGATACGCATTTACTCAGTTCCCGGTGTGTGCCGCGGCGGCGGCGGCCGACAGCGGGGTCACAGTGACGTTTGCGCCGCGCGCGACGATAATGACCGGACCGCGCGGTGCAGCGGGAGCCGATGGGCCTGACGGCGCGGTGGCGCTCGTCACGGCCGCCGTCTTGGGCGCGACATGGCTCGGCTGGAAACGCGAGACGTCGCCGCCGGTGGTGACGGTCGGATCGGTGTCGATTGGCTGCGACGCGATCTGCATCAGCATCGCCTTTTCGGCCTTGGCGTCGGCGGGCGCATTGACCTCGCCGGCGGCGATTTCACGCTCGAGCTCCATGCGGTCGTCGGCGATCGAGCGCAGCGACAGCGAGAGCGTGCCGACCGCCTGCGCGACCGCGATCTTCTCGGCGATCTTGGGCGTGGCTTCGAGCGTGACGTTGGAGAAAGTGGTGACCTGGGTCTTGCCTTCCGCATCCGACGGCTTGTCGGTCTTCTGATCGGTGGCGAGCACGCGCAGGTTGCGGATGATGGTTTCGGTTGCCTTGAGCGGCTGGCCGTCGGCGCCGCCGCCACTCACGGTCTGTGTCAGCAGCAGGTCGACGCGGTCACCCGGGAAGACGAAACCGGCGACGCTGGCCTGCGCAGTGACGGAGATCGAGACGGCGCGCATGCCAGGCGTCAGCGCCGCGGCGAGGAAGCCGCGATCGCCGGGCTTGATCAGCGCACCCTGCGTGACGGGCTGGCCCGCGGTGATCGTGTAGCGCACGACCGTGCCCTGCACCGCCGCACCCTGCTGGCCCTTGATGTAATAAGCGCCGTCGACGAGATCCTTGGGCCAGGTCTGGTAGCGGACCGCATCGGGACCGATGATCGTGCCGGGCGGGAGCGTTTTGGTCGCGACCAGCACTTGCGGGCCGGTCGGCTCGGGAGCGGCCGCCGCCTGCGCAGGCTGGCCGGCGGAACTGCTGAACATGCTGCGGGCCGTCATCGCGCAGATCGCGGCGAACACGAGCGCGCCTGCCATCAGCATGAGTTTCCGAACGTCCATGGCGATCAATTACCCCTGGTCATCGGCCGATCCGGCCCATGCGTGCCTATGCAAGAGAGCTGGTTAAAATATCGTTCGTGACTATCAGCAGGGCCGCGCCGACGATGGCGACGCCGTAGGGAATTTCAGGCTTTCCCGGCGCCTTGCGCAGCTTGTGCGCGATCAGAATGCCGAGCGTGAGCAGCCCGCCGGCAAGCGCCATGACCTCGATCATGACCAGCAGCCGGGTGAGCGGAAACCACAGCGCGAGCGCGGCAAGCAGCTTGACGTCGCCCCCGCCCATCATGCCGAGCGCGAAGCAGATCGCGAACAGGGTGAAGACGGCCAGCGCGAGCCCGACCTGGAACAGGATTTCGTAGCCGGTCAGATGAATCGCGAACCACCAGGGAAGCGCGAGCAGCGCGACCGCCGCGTTGAGCCGATTGGAGATGATCCGCGATCTGATATCGGTCACCGCGGCGGTCACAAGCAGAACCGCGAGCAGCGCCAGCATCAGGATTGCGTAGACAGACATGGCCACGGCTTTAGAGGCTGAGCCTTGCCAAACCGTAACCAGGACATAGAGCTTGATCCGCTGCGCTGATGCGGCACCGGCCCGCACCCCCACCCGACCTCCCAACAGGATATTCTATGGAAGGCCGGGGGGTGGGGGTCCGGGCCGGTGCCGCTCCGGTTCAGCCTGCTGAACCGAGATAAATGACGTGACCCACGCCGATATCGCCATCGTTGGAGCCGGTATTGCCGGCGCGAGCCTTGCCGCAATGATCGGCGACCGGGCGCGTGTCGTGCTGATCGAGGCCGAAACACAGCCCGGCTATCATGCAACCGGGCGTTCGGCCGCCTTCTGGTCGGAAAGCTATGGCGGGCCTTTGGTCCAGCCGCTCACCACGGCATCACGGCCTTGGTTGGAGGGGAATGGCTTCCTCCATCCGCGCGGCTGCATCCACGTCGCCGATGCGCAGGGGCGGGCGGCGCTGGACGTGCTGGCCGCCGAGATGGCAGACTGCGGCGTCGCGCATGCCTGGCTTGACCGTGCGGCGCTCGAAAGCGCGATTCCGGGGCTGCGCCCCGAATTCACCGCCGGGCTGACCGAACCGACCTGCCGCGATATCGACGTTGGCGGGCTGCACGGCGACTTCCTAGCGCGTGCGCGGCGCGCGGGTGCGACCCTCCTGACCGACGCCGAGGTGACGGACATCGCATACGTGGACGCGGGCTGGCGGATCGGAACGCGCGCGGGCCCAGTGTCGTCCAGGCTGCTGGTCGATGCCGCGGGCGCCTGGGCCGGCAGGATCGCCGCTTTGGCGGGCGCCTCGGCGATCGATATCCAGCCCTATCGGCGCACGATCGCCCAGCTCACCACCGATCCGGCGATGGCGCCCGACATGCCGCTCGTGATGGATGCGCTCGGCCGCTTCTATTTCAAGCCCGAGGCCGGCGGGCGCCTGTGGCTTTCCCCGCATGACGAGACGCCGGTCGAGCCGCACGACGTGGCGCCCGAGGAACTCGATGTCGCGATCGCGATCGACCGCTTTGAGCAAGCGGTCGACTGGCGCGTGATACGGCGCGAACGCGCCTGGGCGGGCCTGCGCAGCTTCGCGCCCGACCGGCTGCCCGTCTATGGCTTCGATGGGCAAGCGCCGGGCTTTTTCTGGTTTGCGGGCCAGGGCGGCTTCGGCATCCAGACCGCGCCCGCGGCGGCGATGCTGGCGGCGGCGGTCTTGCTGGGCGAGGCCCTGCCCGAGCCGGTCGCAAGGATCGACCCGGCGCGTTATTCGCCGATGCGGTTTGCTTAGAGTCCGGACCCTGGTCGTCATGCCAGCGGAAGCTGGCATCTCAGGAGGTAAAGCCGTTGCCTCCCGAGGCCCCAGCTTTCGCTGGGGCGACGGGCTTTTTCTCAATGCGTCGGGTAGCGCAACCGCCCCAGAAAGCGCGCAATGCTGAAATGGCGATCGGGATCAGGCTTCATCTGCGCCTTGAACTTCTCGAACTTCATCACGTCGTCGATACGGCGATCGAGGAAGGCGCGGGTTTCGGCATAATCCTCGCTGTCGTCGTCGATGAAGACGAGCAACGTCGCGCCGTAGACGCCGAGCAGGGTCATGCGCTTGGTGTAATGGGCGAAGCCGGTCGAAGTGTCGCCTGCCAGCCGCCACATGATTTCCGCGCCGCGCCAGCCGATCGCAGTCGCCATCGCGACATGGTGCGGCATCGCCAACACCGCGAGCGCGCGCCGCAATCCCTCGCGGTGCGACGCGAGCAAGGCGAGGCGCGCAAGCACGAGCTGGGTGATGCGATCGCGCACGCGCATCCCCGCCAATTTCTCGCGCGGCAGCGCTTCCGCCATCCGTCGATCGATGCTCGCGAACCAGGCATCGACCATCTGCCCCGCGCCCCCGGCGAAAGCGAGGCGGGCGCGGTCGGCCGGCACGCCGATCGCGGCGGCGGCAGCGTCGAGCGCCTTTTCGCTCCACCCCTCGAACGCGGCTTCCTCGGGCAAGCGCTCAACCAGCGCCATGCGAAGTTCGTCGAGGGTCATGTCGTTCGGATCGGTCACGGCTCAGGACCTTAGGACTCTGATCCCCAACCGGCAACGGCTGAGGATCAGAGTCCTGGGCCCATTTCATTCGAGGGCAAGGACCGCCGGGAATCGCGCACGAGCAACAGCGCCGCGGCGATCGCGAGCGCACCTACGCAATCGAACAAGGTCAGCCGCTCGCCATAGACGACCCAGCCGATGGTCGCCGCCACGACCGGCTGGAGCAGCAGCATCAAACCGACCACCAGCGCCGAGACGCGGCTGACCGCGTAGAGGATAAGCCCCTGGCCGATGATCTGGCTGCCCAGCGTCATCGCGATCAACGGCCACCAGACGCGCGGCCAGACGGGGTCGCCGAGCGCGAAGGCGGCCGCCAGCAGCAGCGGAATGCCCGCCGCTACCGACCAGGCGAGCGTGGTCCATGGCGCGAGCCCGCTCCGCGCCCGATCGACGGTTACCAGATAGCCGGTATAGGCCACCCCCGCGAACAGGCAGAGCAGATCGCCGACAAGATTGCGCGCCGACAATTCATAGGACCGGCCGAGCAACAACACCGCGCCCAAGGTGGCGAGCGCCAGCGCCACCCCCTGCTTGCGGCTGGGCAGTGACCGCGCCGCGATGAAGCCGTAAGCGGGAAACAGGATCGCGGTGCAATTGCCGAGCAAGGTCGCGTTGGCGAGACGCGTGTGGAGGATGCCGGTGTGCCACACGCCAAGATCGGTCGCGAAGAACAGTCCTGAGACGACCGCCAACACGATCAGCGCGGACTTGTCGCTGGGGCGGGAAGCGTGCCGTTCGCCGCTCGCGAACAGGATCAGCAGCGGCAGGGCGAGCGCGAGCCGCCAGAAGCCCGCGCCGACCGGCCCGACATGGCCTTCGCTTTTCGCGATCCGCACCAGCCATGGCCCGATCGCGAGCGCGATATTGGCAACGACTAAGGCGGGGATCGCGAGGCTGGCCGATCGACGGATAGCGACGTGCTGCATGAGCTATCATCTAGACCTTTGGCCTGTGGCGTCGAGCCCCGACCGGTTCAAAATAGAGGCCCGGCATCGGCCGCGGGCAAAAAAAAGGGCCGGCGAACCGGCCCTGAAGTTTTAGGAGAGGATGCCTGAAAGGCAGGGTGAATCTGCCTTGAGTTGTGCACTGCCGCAAGAAGTATTTTGCAGTGCAAGATGCAAACGTATTACAGATGGTTGCAAAATATGCATTAATAAATCTTTTCTGATCCTTACCGGCACCGCTGCGCTAGCCTTACAGCCGGAAATTGGGGCGCGATTGCAGCGATAATCCCAGTCAGCGGAGGCGGAGGTATTGCACTTTCGCAGTCCCGGGCGGGAGCGGCTATTCGCGGCAAGCCTGGTTCGGCTAAGGCGGTGGCCGCCTTGATGCTGGAGGATATGTGAATCGTCTCGCCGTCTATTGCGGCTCGGCCTCGCCCGCCGATCCGCGCTATATCGAAAATGCCCGCTTCGTCGGCCGCGCGCTTGCCGAGCGCGGGATCGGTGTCGTCTATGGCGGCGGCCGGCTCGGCCTGATGGGCGCGGTCGCGGACGGCGCGCTGGAGGCAGGCGGCGCGGTGATCGGCGTGATCCCGGAAGCCTTGGTCAATCTGGAAGTCGCGCATCGCGGGCTGACCGAGCTTCATGTCGTCAAGACGATGCACGAGCGCAAAAAGGCCTTTACCGATCTGTCCGACGGCTTCGTGACCTTGCCGGGCGGCACCGGCACGATGGACGAATTGTGGGAGGCGCTGAGCTGGGCGCAGCTCGGTTATCATAGCCTGCCGGTCGGGCTGCTCAACGAGGGCGGCTATTATGACGGCCTCCTCGCTTTCTGGCGGCAGATGCAGGAGGTCGGTTTCCTGCGGCCGCAGCATCGCGACCTGCTGATCGCGAGCGGCGATCTCGACGACCTGCTCATACGGATGGCGGCGCACGCGCCGGCCAAGCCGATCACGAGCATGCGCGCGGAGGAACTCTGACGCCGAGCCGCGGGCGGCCGGCCCATTCAGCCATCTGTCAGGGAGCGGGGTGCTTAGGCGAGCGCATGAAACGCGCTCTCCCCCTGCTTTCCCTTCTGTCGCTCACGCTCGCCGGTTGCGCGGTCACCCCCGAGCAGCGCGTCAATGCCGCGCTTCGCCAGGCGGGCGTCCCGCCGCGCGTCGCGAGCTGTATGGCCGAGCGTATGGTCTCCAAGCTTTCGATGGAGCAGCTCAAGGAACTGAAGCGGCTGGCGGCGCTGCGCGAGCCGGGAGAATCGACGGGTCCCAAACATATCCTGCGCAGCGTCGAGGCGATCGGCGATCCCGAAATCGTGCGCGTGACGACGCGCGCCGCGCTGGGATGCTATCTCGCGGGATAATCTTTCACGCTTTCGAATAGCAGTTCCGGTTTTTGAAACGCGCCAGCGCTTGCCTTGAGGGCCTCGGAGTGTAGAGGACGCCCCGTTCCTCTCCTCTTCGAATCCGCAAGGAATCGCCTCCTCATGAATATTCACGAATATCAGGCCAAGGAATTGCTCGCGAAGTTCGGCGTCGCCGTGCCGCTGGGTTTTGCGGCGATGAGCGTCGACGAGGCGGTTGCCGCCGCCGGCAAGCTCCCCGGGCCGCTTTATGTCGTGAAGGCGCAGATCCATGCGGGCGGTCGCGGCAAGGGCAAGTTCAAGGAACTGCCCGCCGACGCCAAAGGCGGCGTCCGCCTGTCCAAGACGCTCGATGACGTCCGCATCAATGCAAGCGAGATGCTCGGCAACACGCTCGTGACGATCCAGACCGGCGAGCATGGCAAGCAGGTCAACCGCCTCTACGTCACCGACGGCGCGGACATCGCCAAGGAATATTACCTCTCGATGCTGGTCGATCGCGCCAGTGGACGGATCGCGATGGTCGTCTCGACCGAAGGCGGCGTGGACATCGAGACGGTGGCGCATGAGACGCCCGAGAAGATCCGCACGATCACGATCGACCCCGCCGAAGGTTTTCAGCCGCATCATGGCCGCGCGGTCGCCTTCGCGCTCAAGCTGAAGGGCGATCTCAACAAACAGGCAGTCAAGCTGGCCGGCCAGCTTTACGACGCCTTCGTCGGCACCGACATGGCGATGCTGGAAGTGAATCCGCTGGTCGAGACCACGGACGGCAAGCTGCTGGTGCTCGACGCCAAGGTCTCGTTCGATTCGAACAGCCTCTATCGCCACCCCGATATCCTCGCGCTGCGCGACGAAACCGAGGAAGATCCGGCCGAGGTCGAGGCGTCGAAATACGACCTCGCCTACATCAAGCTCGACGGCAATATCGGCTGCATGGTCAACGGCGCCGGCCTCGCCATGGCGACGATGGACATCATCAAGCTCAATGGCGCCTTCCCGGCCAATTTCCTCGACGTCGGCGGCGGCGCGAACAAGGAGAAGGTGACCGCGGCGTTCAAGCTGATCCTGAGCGATCCGGCGGTGAAGGGCATCCTGGTCAACATCTTCGGCGGCATCATGCGCTGCGACATCATCGCCGACGGCATCGTCGCGGCGGCGAAGGAAGTGAACCTGTCGGTTCCGCTGGTCGTCCGCCTCGAAGGCACCAACGTCCAGCAGGGCAAGGACATCCTCGCCAATTCGGGCCTGCCGATCGTTGCCGCGGACGATCTGGGCGATGCGGCCAAGAAGATCGTCGCGCAGGTCAAGCAGGCGGCGTAGCCACTCTGTTTTGAACGTCGTTGCGAGCGCAGCGAAGCAATCCAGTTCCACGCTCTCGGGCCTGGATCGCTTCGTCGCTTCGTCCCCCGCAATGACGATCGATCTGTCTACTTGCCCGGCCCGCTTTACGTATAGGGAAGCCATCTCTATTCCCTCGACCTACCGCGCCCATAAGGTTTAGGGGCCGCGTAACGCCGAATTTCGAACTGAGGATGCGATGAAGATACTCGTGCCGGTGAAGCGGGTGATCGACTATAACGTCAAACCGCGGGTGAAGATGGATGGGACGGGGGTCGACCTGACCAACGTCAAGATGTCGATGAACCCGTTCGACGAGATTGCAGTCGAGGAAGCGATCCGGCTGAAGGAAAAGAGCGCGGCGAGCGAAATCGTCGTGGTCTCGGTTGGCCCGCAGAAGGCGCAGGATACGTTGCGCACTGCACTGGCGATGGGGGCGGATCGCGCGATCCTGATCCTGTCGGAGCAGGAGGTCGAGCCGCTGGGCGTCGCCAAATTGCTGAAGGCGGTGATGGACGAGGAGCAGCCCGGCATCGTGCTGCTCGGCAAGCAGGCGATCGACGACGATTCGAACCAGACCGGCCAGATGCTGGCCGCGCTCTCAGGCCGCCCGCAGGGCACGTTCGCATCGAAGGTCGAGGTCAAGGGCGACAAGATCGAGGTCACGCGCGAGGTGGATGGCGGGCTCGAGACGGTGAGCCTCGCGCTGCCCGCGATCGTCACCACCGATCTGCGCCTCAACGAGCCGCGTTATGCGAGCCTGCCCAACATCATGAAGGCGAAGACCAAGCCGATGGCGCAGAAGACGCCAGCCGATTTCGGCGTCGATATCGCGCCGCGCCTGACCATTCTCAAGGTCGAGGAACCGGCCAAGCGCCAGGCGGGCGTCAAGCTGGGCTCGGTCGATGAACTGGTCGCCAAGCTCAAGGATCTGGGAGTCGTCGCATGAGCGTGCTGGTTCTGGTCGAGCATGAAGGCGGCGTTCCCCGGGACGCCTCGCTCTCCACCGTCACGGCAGCCACCAAGCTGGGCGAGGTCCACGCGCTGGTTGCAGGCTCGGGCGCGGAAGCCAAACAGGCTGCCGACGCGACCGCGAAGATCGCAGGCGTTGCCAAGGTGCTGCTCGCCGACGATGCGGGGTACGCGCATATGCTCGCTGAGAATGTCGCGCCCTTGGTGGCGGGACTCGCCGGCGGCTATGACGCCTTGCTGTTCAACGCGACGTCGATCGGCAAGAATGTCGCGCCGCGCGTCGCCGCGATGCTCGACGTGATGCAGGTTTCGGATGTGCTCTCGATCGAGAGCGCGGACACGTTCACGCGGCCCATCTATGCGGGCAACGCGATCGCGACGGTCAAATCGTCGGATGCGAAGAAGGTGCTGACCGTCCGTGGCACCGCCTTCGCCAAGGCCGCCGCGACCGGCGGCAGCGCGAGCGTCGAGAGTGTCTCCGGCAATGGGGATGCGGGGCTTTCAAGCTTCGTCGGCGCCGAGACGAGCAAGTCGGAACGGCCCGAACTCACCAGCGCCAAGGTGGTGGTGTCGGGCGGGCGCGCGCTTGGATCGTCCGAGGATTTCCATCGCGTGATCGATCCGCTGGCCGACAAGCTCGGCGCCGCCGTTGGCGCGAGCCGGGCCGCGGTCGATGCGGGCTATGCCCCCAACGACTATCAGGTCGGCCAGACGGGCAAGATCGTGGCCCCCGAGCTTTATGTCGCGGTCGGCATTTCCGGCGCGATCCAGCACCTTGCGGGCATGAAGGACAGCAAGACGATCGTCGCGATCAACAAGGACGAGGATGCCCCCATCTTCCAGGTCGCCGACCTCGGCCTGGTCGGGGACCTGTTCCAGATCGTGCCGGAACTGACGGCGAAATTGTAACACCGCTCAAGACAACGCCTTGCAGACATACGGTACCCGGCGGGTACCGTATGTCGGTCCACAAACATTCGCCAGATCGGATATTTCGGCGGCGCGCGTTAATCTTGCGGTATGCATGACGGCCATAAGAAAAGGGCCGTGTCACTGAGCTTCTTCTCGCCCGCACCCCGCCCCGCCGATGAGCGAGAGCGCCAGCGTGCGGTCGATGCGTCGGGCGTGCTGCGTGCGCCGCCCGACCCCGCGCTGCATCATCTGGTGACCAAGGTCGCATCGCTGTTCGGCGCACCGATAGCGGGACTTTCGATCATCGACCGTGACCGGATGTGGTTCGCCGCGCGGGTCGGGATCGACGTGCCCGCGACGTCGCGCGCGGTCTCATTCTGCGCGCACGCCATTCTCCATCCCAGCGAGCCGCTGGTGATCGCGGACGCGCTCTGCGACGAGCGTTTCGCGGGCAATCCGTTCGTGCAGAACGAGCCCAATGTACGCTTCTATGCGGGCATGGCGGTGCTCGGACCCGATGGCCATCCGCTCGGCACCGCGTTCGCGATGGACACGCGCCCGCGCGAAGGCGCGCTGCCCCTGGCGGAACTTGCCCGGCTGGCGGAACGCGCGAGCCAGGCGATCGCCGATCTCGACCGCAGCGAAGCCGCCGCCTGAGCGCCGCGAGCGCATGAACAACCACGTGTCGCCGACCAACGGCACAACGTGAGGCTTACGCGGAGACGTCGAAAACCGTAGCAATGCATCATGGATCCGGTCGAACCAGCCCAGAACGACGGCGGCCTTTCCGCCAACAGGGTCGCGATCCTGACAATATTGCTGTGCTGGACCACGCAATTCGTGCTGCTGACCGCACAAATGGCCGCCGCCGAGCGCGCGATGCATATGCCGGTGATGACGCGATCCGAACTGACCGCGCGCGCCAGCATGTCGCTCGTCGGCATCATCCTGTCCTTCGGCATCGCATTCACGCTCAAGCGGATGCACGCGACGCCGCTCGGGCCGCGCATCGCGGTGGCGGCGGCCGGATCGGTGATTGCGTCGGTCTTGCACGCATTCGCCAATTTCGGGCTCTTCTCGCTCTTCATGTCCGAAGCGTCGATGCAGCGCGCGACAGTCGCCTCCTATTTCGCGGCGACCACGGTCTGGTTCTGGACGTACGGCACGACCGCCGCCTTGCTGCTGGTCATCTATTATCACGCCGACCTGCGCGAGCGCGACCGGCGGCTGACGCATCTGCGCGCGGTCGCGCAGTCCGCGCAGATCAAGGCGCTCCGCTATCAGCTCAATCCGCATTTCATGTTCAACACGCTCAACTCGATCGCCTCGCTCGTCGGCCGCAAGGAGACCGAGGAAGCCGAGGCGATGGTCGAGAATCTCTCCGACTTCCTCCACACCACGCTCGAGCTCAATCCCGAGGACGACATCACGCTCGCGCGCGAGCTGGAGCTGCAGGAACTCTATCTCAGCATCGAAACCGCGCGTTTCCCCGACCGTTTGCAGGTAGAGGTCGACGTGCCCGAGGATTTGCGCGCATTGCTCGTGCCGAGCCTGATCACTCAGCCCTTGGTCGAGAATGTGATCAAGCATGCGGTGCGCAAGAGCACCAAGCCGGTCTCGCTGCATATCGCCGCGCGGCGCGACGGCGCGATGCTGGAGCTCACCATCCGCAACAGCTTCGGCGACGTGCAGGGGCAGAGACGCGGACCGCCGGGGATCGGCCTTTCCAATGTCGATGAGCGGCTGAGCATGCGCTATCCCGGTGCGAGCCGCTTCACCACGATTACGGACGAAACCGGTTTCTCGGTGCGCCTGACGCTGCCTGCCATCCACGCGGAGCCGCGGGCATGAGGGTCGTGGTCTGCGACGACGAGATCCTCGCGGTCGAACGGCTGGTGCGGATGCTTTCCAAGATCGACGATATCGCGATCGAGGGCAGCGCGCAGAATGGCCGCGACGCGCTCGCCCTGATCGACCGCCATGCGCCCGACGCCATTTTCCTCGACATCGAGATGCCCGCGCTCGACGGTTTCGACGTGGTCGAGGCGCTCGCCGCGGAGGCCAAGGCCAGCCCGCCCTTGATCGTGTTCGTGACCGCTTACCCACAATTCGCGGCGCATGCGTTCGATACGGGCGCGATCGACTTCCTGATCAAGCCGGTGCGCCATGCGCGTCTCGAAACCGCCGTGGCGCGGCTGCGCGACGTGATTGAGCAGCGCGATGCGCGCCGCCGCCTGGCCGAGCTTGCCAGCCAGATCGACGCGCTCCGCGCCGAAGGCGGCACGGGTGGCACGCCGGCGAACGAGATATGGGTCCACCGCCGTGCCGAACGCGTGCGCGTCGACCTCGACACGGTCGAGATGGTCCAAGCCGAGGGCGAATATGTCCGCCTGTTCGTGCGCGACCAGAGCTACCTGCACCGCGCATCGATCGGGTCGATCGCGGCGCGGCTCGACCCCAACCGCTTCATGCGCGTACACCGTTCCTATGTGGTGCGGCTCGATTTGATCGCGAAGATCCGCCGCAAGACCGCGGGTGGTTATAGCCTGCTGCTGACGGGCGGGACGGAGATTCCGCTGGGGCGGCTGTATCGGGCCGATCTGCTGCGTCACGCGCACGGTTAGATCCCTCCACCGTTCGGGCTGACGAAGAATGGCAGCGCTTCGACAAGCTCAGCGCGAACGGCGGGTTTAGGGATCAGGCTTGGCGAGCATTTCTTCGGTGCGCGTGTAGGCGGACAGCTTGGGCGTCTCGTCGAGCGAGACATCGGTCGCGAAGTAAGCGACGCCCCTGCCCGCCTTGGGATCGATCCAGAGCCCCGAGCGCAGCCCATATGCATCCCCGGCATGGCCAAAGCGGCGCCTGCCGTCGCCGAACGGATCGTCGTGGCATCCGGCTTTCTGCGTCGCGAGCAGCATCGTCGCGATGCCGTAGCTGCAGATGAAGCCCGCTTGGTGGTTGCCGGCCGGGTCTTCACCCGTATCGCCATTGCTGCCGTCATAGACCCACAGCGGCGCCCGTAATGTGGCGACAGAGGCGGGGCTGAGCAAGCGCACGCCGTCCAGACTGCCCCCGTTGAGCAGCATCCGCCCAACCCGGGCGAGATCATGCGCCGAAATGTACAGGCCTCCCTGCGGCGAGAAGATCGCGCCGTTGCGGCCGAGCCGATAGGCGGCGAGATCGCAGCCACCATCGCGTGCGCGCGTCACCGGGCAGGCCGGCCGGCTGCCATGATTATCGTCGCGCGTGACCTGGCCCTTGCGATATTGGACCACGATCCGGGCCACTGCCGCATCCGAACAGGTCGTAAAATTATAGCAGGCGTCGAGCTTGAGCGGCGCGAGCACGAGGCGACGCATGAGCTGGTCGAAGCGCTCGCCGGTGGCGCGCTCCATGATCGAGGCCACGACGGGGAAATTGAGATTGGTGTAGCGGAAGAAGCTGCCCGGCGCGTGCGCGCTGTCCCAGACCCTCGGGTCCTGGAGCACGGTGCGGATATCGGCGTCGAGCGGGAGGACGTAATCGACCCCGTCGGTGAGGCTCGACCGGTGCGACAGCAACAGCCGCAAGGTGATCGGCGTGTCCGGGAAGGCAGGGTTGCGTAAAGTGTAGCCGAGCAGGTTCGACACGTCAGCATCGAGGTCGAGCGTATGCCGCTCGACCAGCCGCATCACGCCGATCGCGGTCACCAGCTTGGAGATGGAGGCGATCCGCACCGGATCGTCGGCGGTGACCTTCCGGCCCGCGCCAATATCGGCGAAGCCAGCGGCCTGGACCGAAGTCTCGCCATGCCGATCGAACGCCACGCGCACGCTGGCGGCGGGCTGGCTGATGGCGGCGAGGAGAACGAGGGCGATCATCGCAAAGGCGGCGGGGCCATGGCCGAAGCCACGACCCCGCCGGGGCTCAGAATTTGACTTCGACCATCAGGTTGAACGACCGCATGCGCGGATCGGCGACGCGCGGTTCCCAATTGCTACCGGTGCCGTTGTTCGAATCGTACGAGATGGCGAAAGGCGGCCTGGTGTTGAGCAGGTTCTTCACGCCCGCGACGAAGCGCATATGGTCGATGCCGGTATAGCTGACCGACAGGTTATAGACGATGTAGTTCTTGACCCGCACGACGTCGTTCGGCGGATCGAACGTCCCCGCGAGCACGCCCGGCAGAACCTGGTTGAGATAGCCGTCGCGGAAGATCTGCGTCAGCGACACGCTCCAGTCGCTGCGCGCATAGCTGACGAACAGGTTATGCTTCCACTTAAGGCCGAGATCGGCGGCGAGCGAGTAGACGCCGAGCTCGTCGATGGTCGCGGCGGCGGCATTCACCTTCTCGTTCTTCTTGAGCAGATAGGTGCCGTCGATGCCCGCGCCGATCGTGCCGCCCAGCGCCGGGAAGCTACCGCGCACGGTCACGTCGATCGCGTCGGTGTGCGTCGATCCGGCGTTGGCATAGGTCTGGTCGACCGCGACCAGCTTGCCCGAGCCGTCGCGAATGAAGCGATCCTGGAAGATGGTGTAATTCTGGAACAGATATTGGAGTGGCAACACCTGGATCGTGTTCTTGCGATCGATCCGCCACCAATCGACCGTCGCGCTGAAATGACTCGACGGCTCGATCACGATGCCCGCGCCATATTCCTTGGCGGTTTCGGGCCCGAGGTTGGAACGGCCGCCATTGATGATGTTGACGTTGTTGTTGAGCGAAGGGCAGCCGGCCGAAGCATTGACCTTGCCGCCCGGGCAATCCTTCGGGTCGGCGAAGTCGGAGCCGGTATAGATCGACGACGTATCCGGGTTGAACAATTGGTTGAACGACGGGACGCGGAAGGCCGTGTTGTAGGACGCGCGGAACATGATCGGCTTCCACGGCCGGAATTTGAGGCTGATGTCCGGATTCTTGGTCGTGCCGAAACCGGTATAATGGTCGATACGGCCCTTGGCATCGAGCTCCAGGCTGGTGAGGATCGGGATCAGCAGCTCGGCATAGACCGCCTTGATGTCGCGGTGCACGCCCGCAAGCGCATTGCCATTGTCGTAGGGCGCGGCGATGATCGTACGCTGCGCCGCGACATCGCGCGGGTCGCCGTCGAAATGATATTCTTCGCGCCGGTAATCGACGCCCGCCGCCATCTTGACCGTGCCGCCGGGGAGATCGAACAGGGATCCGTTGGCCGATACGTCGCCCTGCTTGACCGAATATTTGCCGCCATAGAGGACCAGCCCTTCGGCCGATGCCGCCTTGATCGCGGCGATGCCGGCCGGGCTTTGCGACTGGCCCGGGAAAAGGAAGGGATCGACCGCGCCGCTGTTGAGCGCGGCGATCAACGCGTCCTGATAATAATAGCCCGAACCGAGCCGCGAATCCGACTTGCTATCGGCATAGGACACGCCCGCATCGTAATTCCAGTCGGCGAACAGCGGACCGGTGGCCGACAATTCGGCGCGGAAGGTCCTGGTCTTCGTGTCGATCTCGCGCTCGCCGCATTCCATGCAGCGCCAGCGGTAGGAGAAGCCCTTGCCGTAAGGGATGCTGGCGGCGAGGCCGGGGAAGGCACCGATCAGCGTATTGTAGACCTGCGCATAGGCGGCATCGTTCACGCCGGGGACGAGCTTATAGGAATAATTCTGCGTGGTCGTATTGGGCGTGATCTGGACCTGCGAGAATTTCTTGTTCGACTTGGCATCGGACCCGGTCAGCTCAAGCGCGATCTCATGCCCGCCGAAGCGCATCGCGCCGCGGCCATAATAAGTCAGCGTGTTGATCTGCTGCTGGAGATAGACGTTCTTGCCCGTGTCGAACGCGCAGGCGAGCGCATTGCCCGGCGCGCCCCACACATCCTGGTCGTAAATGCCCATGTCGGTGCCGGCGCTGCAGCCCGCCTGACCGGGAAGGCGCAGCAGGTTGATGCCGCCGGTGGCGCGCTGCGTGGTGCTTCCAGGCAAGAAGGGGAAGCTGCCGCTGGTCGGGAAGGCGGTGCCGGCGAGATTGACGATCGTCGCGAACGGCGTGCCGCGGGTGTCCACGCCCAGGCCGCGATCATGCTGGAAGGTGTTGATCCAGCTACGGTCCTTCGCCTGCAGCGGGAAGACCCAGCTATAGCCGACCGTACCCATGATGTTGAAATGCTGCTCGTCGAGATCGCCATAGCCCGCGATCGCCGACAGACGGTAGATCGGCGCGTCGCCATATTGGGTGACGTCGGACGAGGCCGAGGCGCCGAAGCCCTTATAATTCTTCTTGGTGATGAAGTTGATCACGCCGCCGACCGCATCGGTACCGTAGACCGCGGATGCGCCGTTCTTGAGCACTTCGACATGGTCGAGCGCCATGAAGGGGATCTGGTTGACGTCGACCGCGGCGCCGGTCGTGCCCTGCGCGGCCACGCGGCGGCCGTTGAGCAGGACAAGCGTCGCCGCCGAGCCCTGCCCGCGCAGATTGGCATAGGAGGCGCCGTTATTGCCGCGCCGCTCGGCCGTCACGACATCCGAGTTGGAGGCGAGATTGTCCGACGAATTGCCGTTGTCGGTAAGGAAAGCGAGCATCTGCTCGGGGCTGGAGATGGCGTTGCGCTGCAATTCCTGCGTGGTGATGATCTGCAAGGGCGACGCGCTGTTGTTCGGATTCTGACGAATGCGCGAACCCGTGACGACCACCTCGCCCGCATCGGTCCGCTTGCCCGAACTGCTGGAATCGACGACCGGAATGGCGGCGCCGGTCGGCGTCGCGGCCTCCCGCGTGGTGTTCGCATCGGGAATGGTCTGTGCCGAAACCGCGCACGGCATGGCAACGGCCAGCGCGAACAACGCCGTGCCCGAGATCAGGGAAAGCTTGGATATGGTCATGTCGGTGCCCCCTTTGTCCACGCGTTCATGGAACTGAAAGGAAAGTTAACATGCGATTCCGGGTGCGCCAGCGATTATGAAGCCGGTTCCATCGCCTGCCCCTTTCCGTTGCAGCGACGCAACACCCCGTTGACGGATCGTCCCCGCCGGGCGAGCCTGCGTTTGAAATGACGGCAGATCGGCTTCCTATTGGTGCGCCCCGCCTTGGCTGAGCCCGCCGCCGCGCCGCGCCCGCCGCTCGAGCGGCTCGCGCTCTATCTGCTGCTCGGTTCCTCGGCGGGCCTGCCTTTCTACATGTTCAATGCGGTGCTGCTGCTCAGGCTCGCGCGGCATGACGTGGACATCGTGCTGATCGGCTTCTTCGCCTGGGTCGCGTTGCTGCCGGTGTTCAAGTTCGCCTGGGCGCCCCTGCTCGACCGGTTCGCGATTCCGGGCTTCGGCCGCTTCTGGGGCAGCCGCCGGAGCTGGATCATGCTGTCGCAGCTCGGCATTTTCCTGTCGATGCTGGCGATGGCGTTCACGTCGGACGACAAGAGCCTGCCCGTCACTGCCTTGTTCGCGGTCCTGCTCGCTTTTTGGACGACAACGCTGGAGGTCGCCGCCGACGGCTGGCGGATCGAGCTCGCGCCGACGCAGGCCGAGCAGGGGCCGATGGTGACCGCCAATCTGTGGGGCTATCGCGGCGCGATGGTTATCGCGGGCAGCGGCTCGGCCTATGTCGCGGGGCAGCATGGCTGGACCTGGGCCTATCTCGCCATTGCCATATTTGCCTTCGCGCCCTTCCCGATCCTGTGCGCGATGCGGCCTGACCCGGAGCCCTCTCCCGCGGGCGGGCCAAGGCTCGAGCCGCCAAGCCGCGGCGCGGCGCTCGCGACCGGGCTGCTCGCCAGTGCGGCGATCCTGTTCCTGTCGCTGCTGGTGACGGCCGCGATCGGCTGGCTGCTGCTGGAGGCCGCGGCGCATGCCGGCATTACGGGCAAGACCAACATCACGCCGGTCGTGCTTGCGCTCGCGATCCTGCCGTTCGTCCTGCTCGCGTTGGCGCTGCCGTGGATCCGGCGCTTGGGGCCGGACGCGCCCGCGCGACAGTCGGCCGCGATCGGACCCTATGTCGATGTCTTCTGGCGGTACGATTATGCGGTGCTGCCGCTGCTCGCCTTCGTCGCCATCTATCGCATGGGCGACGTGATGACGCTGACGCTGTCGCACCCGATGTGGAATGCGCGTGGGTACAGCCTCAACCAGATCGCAGTCGCCGATGGGCCGGTGGCAGTGCTGTCCAGTATTGCGGGTGTCGGGGTCGGCGGCTGGCTGGCGACGCGATGGCGCCTGCCCTTCGCGTTGACGGTAGGTGCGCTGGGATCGGCGATCGGCAATTGGGTGTTCGTGTGGCTGTGGAAGGTGCCGCCCAGTCATACCGCCATCTATCTTTCGGCGGGCATCGACCAGTTCGCGCATGGGCTGGAGGGCGCGGTGTTCGTGGTCTATCTGTCGATGCTGGTGAACCCCCGCTATCCCGTCGCCCAATTTGCCTTTCTGTCGGGCTTCGCCTTCCTGCTGCCGCGGCTGGTGGCAGGCGCGAGCGGCGCCATGCAGAAGCAGATCGGCTATGACGGCTTCTTCTGGCTGGCGGGCGGATTGAGCGCCGCCGCGATCCTGATCCTGCCCTTCATGGCCAATGCCAAGGCGCGGGTGGACGACGCATGATCGACGCCGCGTTCGCCCCCGCCGCCGCCGCCGCGATCACGGAGGGGCGCATTCCTGGCGCCGCGCTCGGCATTGTCCATGCCGACGGGCGGCGCGGAATCCGCCATGCTGGCATGGCCGCGCTCGTGCCCGAGGCCGAGCCGCTGACCGCCGGCCATTGGTTCGACCTCGCCTCGCTGAGTAAGGTGATCGCAACCACGACGATGATCCTGACGCTGGCCGAACAGGGCCGGATCGACCTCGACCGGCCACTGACCGACGCGATTCCCGATTTGCGCCAATATGACGTCGCCAATGCGCCCGAGCGGCGACTGACATTCCGCGATTGCCTCGCGCACCGCACCTTCCTACCCGCGGTCGCGCCGATCTATACCTATGGCGACGATCCCGACCGGCTGCGCGCCTTCGTGCTGCAGCGCGAATGGAGGCACGGGCCGGCAGTCTATTCGGACATCAATTTCATCCTGCTCGGGATCGCGTTCGAGCGGCTGACCGGCCGTTCGATGCGCGACTGGCCACTGGGCGAAGGACTGAGCTACGGCCCTCCCCCCGGCCCGGCGGTTGCAACCGAGGCCTGCACCTGGCGCGGCCGGGTGCTGAAGGGCGAGGTGCATGACGAGAATTGCTTCGCGCTAGGCGGGGCCACGGGCCATGCCGGGCTGTTCGGCACGGTCGCGGGCGTGCTCGATTTCGCGCAGGGGCTGCTCGACGGGAGCGGGGCGACGCCCTTCATGCTCCGCGAGATCCGTACGGCCTATCATGGGCACCGGACCTGCGGATGGGAGAAGAAGTTCGCGGGCTGGCACGGCGGCGACGCCTGCTCGGCCGAGACGATCGGCCATACCGGCTTTACCGGGACGGGCTTGTGGGTCGATTTCGAGCGTGGCGTGGCGTGGACTTTGCTGACCAATCGGGTTCACCCGACCCGGCATCGGGAGACGGGGATTATGGAGCTGCGTCAGGCGACGGGCGATGCGGTGATTGGTGCGGCTTGATCGCTGCCTTCGAGCGGTTGTGGACCTCCGCCGTCGAAGGGAAAAATAAAAAACATCAGAAACGAACTTGATGATTTCGAGCTTACGAGTCACCCGGTCCGGACATGCAATCGGTCGCGCCGTTGCCAAATCTGAGAAAGAACCAAGCATTCGCCATCTGGCCAGGCGGCATCAGATCGTCGTCCACCTGTACGCTGTATACGTACATTTGTCAACCGATATATGGCTGCCACCAAGCGGTCATTTTTCGCCCGGGTCTCGATCGAGCATGAAACGCTCGCAACGCTCTCCGTCGGACTCGTCCATGAAGCTCGCGATATGGTTGAAGCCAAGCTTCGCCAATATCCGCAGTGATGCGGAATTGCGCGCTGCCGCTTCGGCGGTGGAGACGGAGCGCTATTTGTATTGTGTCCCCGAAATTCCTGCCGGAAGCTGACCTTCCCTCTCCGATTGCGGACGGATATGCCGCGAACATGCTGACCGCTCTCGACGCATCGCCAGACAAGCTTGATCGCGATGAGCAGAGCTTCGTCGCGCAGGTGAGGGAACACGGCTGGCTCCGAACCAACGTTCTTGAGGAGGAAGGATCGCCCAGCTTCTCGTACACGACAGGTTTCTGGATCAACGCCAGCCAGCCCGAACTGATCATGTTCGGGATGAGAAGCGAGATTGCTCACGATGTGTTCTGGGACTTGTTCCGGGATGCAAAAGCTGGCCGGAGCTTACCTGTTGGCTCGCGCACCGACGACGTTTTCGCCAACATTCCGGCTTACGTGTTTCCCGTTGCCAAACGGCATTACCGCGAACATTTAGGCTGGAGCCGCTGGTTCTACGGTGGTGACAGTTTTCCCTGCCTCCAAGTGGTTTGGTCTGATCGTCACGGTCTATTCCCGTGGCAGCACGGCTTCGATCCGGCTTTCGTGAACCTTCAACCGGATCTCACCGAAAGTGGCTGGCCAGCTTCGCTCATGAACTGAAGTCCGCCAAAGCCGTTCACTTGCTAAGTCGCGGCCCCAATACCTGCCATTGGGTCATAACCCCTGCCCCGCCGGCCTCTTTCATGTCTCAATCAGGTCAACAGCCTGCTCGACCCAAAGCTGCTGCGGGCGCATGAAGGTCAAATGGTCAGTGACATCCGCCGCAGCAGCCCGGCCGCGCTCCGCAACCGGGGGCCGATCCTTGAAATTCTCCGAACCGTCCTGCCGCCAACAGGCTTGGTCCTCGAGCTGGCGAGTGGATCGGGCGAGCATGTCACTCACTTCGCGGCGGCACTTCCGGACCTGACATGGCAGCCTTCCGACCCCTCGATCGAGGCGCTCGCCTCGATTGACGCGTGGGTCGCTGCCGAGGGGCTGAACAATGTCCTGCCGCCGCTCGACCTCGACGTCACGGCGGAAAGCTGGCCGATCGAGCGCGCCGACGCGGTGATCGCCATCAATATGGTGCACATCAGCCCCTGGGCGGCGACGCTCGGCTTGCTTCGGCACGCCGGGACCCTGCTCCCCAGCGGTGGCTCTCTTGTCCTGTATGGCCCGTATCAGCGAGCGAATGAGGCGCTGGCGCCCAGCAACGCGGCCTTCGACGCGGACCTTCGCGCCCGCAATCCCGCATGGGGACTCCGCTATCTGGAAGAGGTCACGCGAGAGGCGGAGGCCGTGGACTTACGGCTGGATCGCGTTGTCGCGATGCCGGCGAACAACCTGTCCGTCTTATTCGTGCGAGCTTGACCGCGACCTTCCGCTAACGGCCGGCTTCGCCATTGCTGCGACAAGTTAGACTGGCCGCTTCAGGCCACCGCGGCAATTTACCGCGAAATGTTTTGGGGGACACGGCTGGAGTTGAACCAGCATCCTCTCAGGCGTATCTAGCGACTGTCTACATCACCGAAATACTAGAAACCTGAGCGCTCTATCCATTAAGCTACGCGTCCAAGACCTCTTCTGCCCGAAGCGAGTGAGCGACGGAAACATCGCGTGCCAGTCGTTGGGCCAGCACATCGAATTGAAATATGCGGCGACCGTCTTCGAGCCGTTGTCGGTCCAGAAGACCCTTTTTAACCAACGCCTGCAGCGATCGCTGAACCGTCCGCTTGTCTACTCCCATCCGGGTGGCGATCGTGGTGGTCCGTGGATAAACCGGGCGATCGTCCCACCAATGCGCCATGAGGTTAATCAACACCACCAGATCGGTGGCTGTTAAACCGTACTTCGTTTGTAGCCGCAGCAACGCCATCGGCACCGCGACGAAACCGGAACCCGGCGCAACCGCACCCAACCACCTATCAGTAACCGTCATCACTCGTGCCACACCCAAATCATCGGGTGCGACAACAGATCGGGCAGGCTGGGCAACGGCAACTTCCATGGCGGCCCCTATGCTCCATAACCTAAATATAAATCAAGGCGTCTATTTCATTACGCGACATAGGCGTCGCTTTTTCTACTTCGCGCAGCCGCTTTCAAGCAAAAAGGCCCCTCCTGAAACGACAGAGCGGATCGGCCTTCGCCAAGAATGGAGGTTAGTTTTCCCCCGCGATCAGGTTGAGCGCGTCATCCATTGCGCGCGTTGCGTGAACGTCGTCGGGCACGTCATTGGCGAAGGACGAGAAGGTGAGCGCCTTCCCGCTCTTCGCGATCATGTAGCCCGAGAGCGCATTGCTCTGGTTGAGCGTGCCGGTCTTGGCGAAGAGCTTGCCTTCAAGCGGGGTGCCGCGGAAGCGGCGGCCGAGCGTGCCTTGTTCGCCGCCGATCGGAAGCGTCTCGCGCCACTGGGCGCCCCAGGGTTGGGCGACGATCCAGCGCAGGAAGATCACCGCGCCGCGCGGGGCGACGCGGTCGTAGCTCGACATGCCGGAGCCGTCGGCGAAATCATAATCCGCGCGGGGCACGCCGGCTTTGTCGAGCATCGCGCGCACTGCCGCCAGGCCATCCGCGACCGAGCCGCTGCCGGTCTTGCGCGACACGCGGCGCAGGAACAGTTCGGCGTGGAGGTTCTGGCTGATCTTGTTGGTGCGGATCATGTCCGCATAGAGCGGCGGTGGGATGAGTTGCGCGAGCACCGGCTGCTGCGGCGGATGCATTGGCGGCGCGCCGTTGCGGTGCGCGCCGTCATCGGACCATGCGGGTAGGCGGTGGCGCACGTCGATGCTGCCGGTCACCTTGACGCCGCGCGCCTCCAGCAATGCCCTCAGGCGCCAAGCGGCGTAGCGCGCGGGATCGTCCACGCCCATGCGGAAGAGTTCGGGTTTGGCGGACACGCCGATCGTGCCGAGCAGGCGTACCTGATCGGTATTGGGTGCACGGTCATAGGCGAGGTCGACCTTGTCGCCAGCGACGGTCATCGCGCGATTGTCGACCATGTAATAAGGCGGCAGGTCGAGCGTGGGCGCGGCGCCGGGCGCGCCGGGGGTCACCGTCATCGGCACTTCGTTGTCGTCGAGCGTAAGCGCGGAAATGTTGGTGCCCGATCGGGTCGGGATGTTGTTCCAGCTCATCCCCTGCGGCCAGCCTTCGAACGGGTAGAGGCTGTCGTCGCCGATCACGTCATGGACGCGCTTCGTCTTGGCCACGACCGCGTCGGCGAGCGTGGCGAGGCAGTCGGTTGTGCAATCCGGCGCGCTCGACAGGCGCGCGTCGCCATGGCCTTCGAGCACCACGTCGGGCGGGCCCTTGCGATAGGTTTCGAGGCGGATCGCGGCGCCGCCGGCTGCGTCGGGCTGGTCGAGGCCGTCGAGCGTGACGAAGGCGGCGGCGGTAGTGAAGATCTTCGTGTTCGAGCCGGGGATGAAACGGCTGTCGGGGTTGATCGCGACGATCTCCCTGCCCGTTTCGTCGGCGACGACCAGGCCCCAGCGCGGCCCCTGCCCCGCCGCGTGCAGCATGGTTTCGACGCGCTGCTGGAGCGGTGCGCTTTGTTGTGCGTGGGCTGCCCCCGAAGCCAGCAAGGCCGCCGCGAAAATCCCGATCCCCCGGTTCATGCCTTGGGCTTAGGACAAGTGAATCGTCATTGCGACCCCGGCGAAAAGCCGGGGGAAGCAATCCAGGCCTGCGCGGGAGGATAAAGGTGGACTGGAGCGCCGCGCCGCTGCGCGGCTCGCGATGACGAGAGAAAGCATGGCTTGCGCGGCGCGGTGGGGGGTTTCACAAGAGTGGCGATGACGAAGGGATCGGCGTGGATATTCGCTCTCGGCGCGGCGCTTCTCGCGGCGTCGCCCGCCTCCGCCGAGGATATCGCGAAAACCTTGTCATTGCCGGTCGCGGGCGGGCTGATTGGTGCGAAGGACAAAGCGCGCTTCGCCTGGGTCGAGAATGAGGCCGGCGTCCGCAATATCTGGATCGCGGACAAGGGCAGTCCGGCACGCAGGCTGACCGCGTTCGACCAGGATGATGGGCTCGAAATCTACGATCTCGACTATACGCGCGACGGATCCGCGCTGGCCTATGTCCGTGGCGGCGACGCCGAATTCCCCGACATGGAGGACGTCCCCAATCCGGCGAGCTTCGCGAGCTGGCCCAAACAGCAATTGTTCGTCGCCCTGCTCGACGGCAGCGCGCCCATTCTGATCGGCGAAGGTCATTCGCCGACGTTTTCGCCTGACGGCAAGAGCCTTGCCTTCACCTATCGCGGATCGATTTGCCTGTGGCAGCGCGGCGGCGAGGCGCGGCGCATCGCCAAGGTCGCGGGCGAGGTCGGCAATCTGATATGGTCGCCCGACGGCAGCAGCCTGCTGTTCACCGACAATCGCGGCAGTCACAGCTTCGTCGGCCTGTTTACGATCGGCGCGAGCGCGGTGCGCTATTTGCAGCCCGAACTCGGTTTTTCGGACGAGCCCGTTTTCTCGCCCGACGGCAAAAAGGTGGCGTACGTCTTCTTCGTCGATCCGCCGACGGGCGCGGCACCGGACAGCGGACCTTATTGGTCGCTGCGCATCGCGGATGTCGCGACGGGCGCGGTACGCATTCTCTGGCCGGCGCCCCGCGGCGAGGGCGGGCGCTGGGCCGGCACGCGCGGGCACAATCTGTTCTGGGCGGCCGATGACAAGATCGTCTTCCCATGGGAGGCCAACGGATTCCTCCATGCTTATGCGATCGACGCGACGGGCGGGGCGCCGCGCGACCTGACCCCCGAAGCGTTCGAGCTGGACACATATACGCTCGCGCCCGACAGCAAGAGCCTGGTCTACGCCGCCAATCTCGCGAGCGAAACCGACCGTCATCATCTCTGGCAGGTGGGCCTGAGTGGGGGCGCACCGGAGCCGCTGACCAAGGGTGACGGAATTGAATCCTATCCGACGTTCGCTGCCGATACGCTCGCTGTGACCGCGACCGACGTGAGCCATCCGGCCCATCCCGCGATGGTCGGCAAGGGGCTGACGCCGATCGGTCCCGCGGCCGTCGAAAGCGGCTTCGTCACGCCCGAGCCGATCACGTTCAAGGCCGAGGATGGCGTCACGGTCCATGCCCAGCTTTTCCGCGCCAAGGGACCGGGCAAGCACTCCGCCTTGATCTTCGTCCATGGCGGCCCGCGGCGGCAGATGCTGCTCGGCTTCCATCCCTCCGGCTATTATTCGAACGCCTATATCCTCAACCAGCATTTCGCCGCCGAAGGCTATGACGTGCTGGCGGTCAATTACCGCAGCGGCACCGGCTATGGCCGCGCTTTCCGCGATCCGCCCGGCATCGCGCGCGACGGTGCGGCGGAATATCGCGATATCGCCGCCGCGGGCCGCTGGCTCGCCGCGCAAAGCTTCGTGGATCCGCACCGGATCGGCATCTGGGGCGGGAGCTGGGGCGGCTATCTGACTGCGCTCGCGCTAGCGCGGAACAGCGACCTGTTTGCGGCCGGCGTCGATTTCCACGGCGTGCATGCGATGGTGCGCGGGATCGACAACAATCTTTCGCCCGATGCGCAGGCGGCGGGGCATCAGCTCCAATGGGCCTCGTCGCCAATGGGATCGATCGACACATGGCGCTCGCCCGTGCTGCTGATCCATGGCGACGACGACAAGAATGTCGATTTCGGCCAGTCGCTGCTGCTCGCACGCGAACTGGCGGCGCGGCGGATTCCGTATCGCGACCTGGTTTTCCCGAACGAGCGCCACGGCTTCCTCCACTATGCCGACTGGCTGACCGCCTATCGCGCGGCGGACGATTTCTTCCGAGACATGCTGGCCGACGCGAAGACGCGCTGAAAGCGCTCGCCGCCAGGGTCAGCGCCGCGGACTTTCTTATACTTTTTGTGACTTTTCAAAGCGGTGATCCCACGGCACATATCCATGTTAATTTATTCGCGTAGCTTGCCGGACGACGTCGGGCGCGCGAGTCGCCACGGAAATGATCGATGTTAGTACCAATCCGGTCCTAAACTTCATTGACGTAACCGAAGCTTAAGCGTGAGCCCGGCAGAAGCGTATCAGGGCGGGAGGTATGAATGCCGGACAAGAAGCTGGTCCTTCTGGTCGAGGATGAATTCCTGATACGCGACCTTTTGCAGACATCGCTCGAGGATGCGGACTTCGCGGTGGTCACGGCGGGCCATGGCGGCGAGGCAATTCACCTTCTGGATGGCGACCGCCAGCATGTCTCCGCGCTCATCACCGATGTTCGCCTGGGCGAAGGGCCCGATGGCTGGGCGGTCGCGCGTTATGCGCGCAAGCTGCGGCCGGCTTTGCCGATCATCTATTTCAGCGGCCACAGCGCCGCCGACTGGCCGTCCGAAGGCGTGCCCAACAGCATCTATCTGCAGAAGCCGCTGACCGCACCGCAGATCGTGAAAGCGGTGAAGGCGGTGGTGGTTTAGAACGCGAGCACGGAATCAACCCCATTCGGCCCCGGACTAGATCCGGGGTTGTCGAAACCCTGTCCTTTTCCTTGCGAAGAAAAGCAGCCCTTCGACAAGCTCAGGGCGAACGGGTTCGATTTATCGCACTTCGCTCTGAACCAGCCTTCCTCAAATATAATGCGGTTCGCCGCGCTCGCGTAATGCCTCATAATGGACCAGCGCCGGCTCCGGCCCCAACGGCACGGGCTTTCCGTCGCGAAAGGCCCATTCGCCGCGATCGCAATCCTCGGCGCGAACATAGCCGTTGATGTAGAGCCGGCGCTTGTGATCGGACCGGTTGGTGCCCGATCCATGGACCAGATACGGGCTCCAGAGAGCAAGGTCGCCGGGTTCGAGGATCACCTCGACCAGATCGTCGAGCGAGAGGCCGACACGCTCCAGCACCGCATCGCTCATCGAACGCCCCAGCACCTCCGCCTTCGTGTCGAGATCGAGATCGAGATTGCCGCGTTTGTGGCTGCCGCGGATGAATTTCATACAGCCGGATTCAACCGTGTGCGGATCGATCGCGAGCCCGGTCTGGATGTAAGAGGTGGCAAGATTGCGATAGGCTTCGACGGGCAGGCGAAAGCGCGCATCCTGGTGCCAGGCGAAATCGCCGCGCGCGCCAGGCGCTTTCCAGTGGATCTGGTTGATGATCTGTTTGAGGTCGCGACCCAGAAAGGGCTCGAGCGAAGCCGCGAAGCGCGGGTCGAGCCGCACCGCGTTGAGCCTTGGCTGATGGTAGGAAATCCACTGCGCGAGCCGCACCAGCGGCGTGCCGCTGTCGTCGGACGCGACATTGTAGAAGAGGTTGCCGTGGCGGAAGCTGCGCCCGTGTATGACCCCTTCTTCATATACCTGGTCGATCGCCTTGCCGATCTCGGTGATCTCCTTTGGGCTGAACATACCGCGGATGATGGCATATCCGTCGCGGGCATAATCGGTCTGGAGACTATCAGGCGTCGTCACGGACAGGTTCCGGCTGTGGGCGTATGTGGAAGCGCATATCCTGCCGCAACACCGGTTAACCGACCCTGATCGACCGCGATCCGGCCATTGACCAGCACGGTGCGGACGCCCGCCGCGAACAAGGTCGGTTGTTGGTACGTGGCGCGCGCGGCATAGGTTTTGGGATCGAACATCACGATGTCGGCGAAGGCGCCCGACCTGAGATGTCCACGCCCGGCGAGGTGGAACCAATCGGCGGTGAGCGAGGAGCTGCGTTCGATGAACTCGCGTACGGTGATGACGTGGTCGGCCACTGCATATTTGGCATATTTGCGCGCGAAGGTGCCGTAGACGCGCGGGTGCCCCGCTGACGCGTCGGAATCGGTCATCACCCACGGCTGGCGCATGAAGGCGGCGATATCGGCCTCGCTCTGGTTGAACGAGACCACACCCGAATCCTGGACGCGGATCGCGGCGATGGCGGCGTCGACCGGCCCCCTCCCCATCGTCTTCGCGACGTCGGCGAGGGTGCGGTTTTTGTAAGGGCCTTCGACGATCAGCAATGTGGCCGCGCCTCCGCGTTTGCGAAGATTCTCTGCCATGTCGGCATGGAGCCTTTGCGTCAGCGCAGGATCGTCGAACCGCGCGAGCAAGGCCACGCGCCCGCCATCCTGCGCCCAGAGCGGGATCAGCGAGGCGACCAGGCTCGTCCCGCTCGCCGACCAGGGATATTGGCTGGCGGTGATGTCGATGCCCGCGGCGCGAGCCTTGTCGATCCGGGCGATGATGTCGGGCGCCTGCCCCTGCACGTCCACGCCGAGCGCCTTGATGTGCGAGATGTGGATCGGGATGCGCGCCTCACGCCCGATCTCGATCGCCTCGTCGACCGCCGCCTTGAGCCCGATCGTGTAGGAGGATTCGTCGCGGATATGGCTGTCATAATAGCCGCCCTTTTTCGCCGCTTCCTTCGCGAGCGCCACCACTTCGTCGGTCTTCGAAAAGCTTTGCGGCGCGTAGAACAAGCCGGTCGAAAGGCCGAGCGCGCCCTGGCACATTGCGTCGCCAACCATCGCCTTCATCCGCGCCAGCTCGTCCGTGGTCGGCGCGCGGTTAGCCATGCCGATGACCTTTTCGCGGATCGTGCCGAAGCCGGTATAGGTCGCGTAATTGATTCCGACCGGCTTGATCCTCGCGCGGTCGAGCACCGCCTTCACATCGATCGCGCCGCCGCCGTCATTGCCGACGAAGGCGGTGGTCACGCCCTGCATGAGGAAGGCAGGGACCAGCCTTTTTCGTGCGTCGTCCGATGCGAGATCGTCGCCGACATGCGTGTGCGGATCGATGAAGCCCGGCGCGACGATCATGCCCCTGGCATCGATCACGCGGCGCGCCCTGATCGTCAGGTGCCGGCCCACGGCGCTGATCTGGTCCCCCGTCACCGCGACATCGCCGACGAACGGCGCGTCCGATCCGGTGTAGATCGTGCCGCCACGGATCAGCAGGTCCGCGACCGCCGCATGCCCTTGGCCGACAAGGAAAGAAGCGCACAAACCGCCCGCCAGGGCGCGTGTCCGATGGCTCATAGGATATGCATAGTCCGCTCAAAAAATTTAGGAAACCGGTTACGTCATCGATCCGAAACAAAGTCGCGCGATCTGGGCTCCTCAACTCGGGAGACGAACGAAATGCGGGCGGGAAAATGGATTGCGGCGGCCTGGGCGATGGCCGCTGCCTGGAGCGGTGCCGACGCGGCACCGCCCCCGCCCCAGCCGAAGCTGGTAGTCGCGATCGCGGTCGATCAATTCTCGGCCGAATTGTTCGAGCGCTATCGCGCGAGCTTCACCGGCGGGCTCAGGCGCCTGTCCGACGGCATCGCCTTCACCGGCTATCAGAGCCATGCCGCGACCGAGACTTGTCCCGGCCATTCGACCATCCTGACCGGCCGCCACCCGGCCGCGACCGGGATTGTCGCAAACACCTGGTTTGATACCAAAACCGGATCGAGCGTCTATTGCGTGGCGGTGCGCGGCACCGCCGATCCCGATGCGCGCGGCCCGCAGAATCTGCGCGTGCCTACGCTGGGCGAATGGCTCAAGCAGGCCGAGCCCCAGGCGCGTATCGTCTCGATCTCGGGCAAGGACCGCGCCGCGATCATGATGGCGGGTCATCACCCGGACGCGGTCTATTGGTGGAATGACGGCGTCGGTTTCACCACCTCATCCTATGCGGGGCCGGCGACACCGGCGGTGCTCGCGCCCGCAAATGGCTTCAACAAGCTTTTGTTCGCGCGCTGGAAGGCCAATCCGCCCAAGTTGTGGCCGACGAATATCGCCGCGACCTGCCAGGCGCTGGTCGCGCCGCACATATTCGGCAAGCTCACCCTGTCGGGCAAGGTCCCGCCCGATCTGTCGCTCGCGGTCGAGAGCGGGGACTTCCTCCACCGCACCGATTTCCAGGATCAGTTGCGCGTCTCGCCGATCTTCGATCCGATGACGCTCGATTTCGCCAGCCAGACGATCGACCGCCTGCATCTGGGCCAGGGACCGGCGACCGACCTGCTCGCGATCAGCCTGTCGTCGACCGATTATATCGGCCATCGCTACGGCAATGGCGGCGCCGAAATGTGCGTGCATTTGGCGGCGCTCGACCACGCGCTCGGCGATTTCCTCGCCAAGCTCGACCGGCTGCGCGTGCCTTATGTCGTCGCGCTCACCGCCGATCATGGCGGGATCGACGCTGCCGAGCGTGCGCGCGAACACGGCATCGCCGCGCCGCGCATCGATCCGGTCGCATTCGTGAAGCGGCTGAACGACGCGGTCGGCAAGCAGCTCGGCCTCGGTTATGAGACGATCGTCGGCGACGACCCGCAGCAATTGAGCATCAATGTCGGCCCCGACGATGCGCTGCGCGCCAAGGTGCGCGACGCGGCCGTCGCTTGGCTCCGGCAGCAGCCGGAGGTTACCCAGGTCTATACCGCCGACGAGACCGCCGCCGCCGCGCCCGCACCGGGCAAGCCGGTCGACCAATTGACCGTGCTCGAGCGCTTCCACGAGAGCTATGACAAGGAGCGCAGCGGCGATATCCAGGTCCAGTTCCTGCAATATGCAACGCTGGGCATGCCGCGCGCGCCGGGCGACACGGTCGCGGGCCATGGTTCGCCGTGGGATTATGACCGGCGCGTGCCGATCCTGTTCTGGTGGCCGGACGTGAACGCGGACGACCGCAAGGAGCCGATCGAGACGGTGGACATCGCGCCGACGCTGGCGGCGATCGCGCATGTTCCCGCGCCGGAGGTGGACGGGAAGTGCCTGGAGGCGGTGGCGGGGAATTGCCGGTGAGGAAGCTGATGTTTGACTCTCGCGTGGCGGCGGACCAACGCTGCCGCGGATGAGGCACTACAAGAAAGAGCTTGTAGCATTGCAATGCGCGCTGGTTCGCACCCAGCAGGTGCTGATCGCGAGCGGCGCACGCACGATCCTGGTGCTGGAGGGCCGCGATGGCGCGGGCAAGGACGGCAGCATCAAGCGCATCACCGAGCATCTCTCGCCCCGCAACACGCGTGTCGTGGCGCTGCCCAAGCCGTCCGACCGCGAGCAATCGCAATGGTATTTCCAGCGTTATGTCGCGCATCTGCCGGCGGCGGGCGAACTCGTGATCTTCAACCGGAGCTGGTATAATCGCGCGGGCGTCGAGACGGTGATGGGCTTCGCAACGGCCTCCCAACAGGCCGAATTCCTGCGCGACACGCCCGATTTCGAGCGGATGCTGATCGAAAGCGGGATCGTCATGATCAAGCTCTGGCTCGACATTTCCAAGAAGGAGCAAGCGAGCCGGCTCGAGGCCCGCCGCACCGATCCGCTCAAGACGCTCAAAGTCTCCGATCTCGATGCGGTCGCGCAAAAGAAATGGAAGGCCTATTCCGCCGCGCGCGACACGATGCTGGAACGCACGCATCATTCGATCGCGCCATGGCATTGCGTCCGCGCCGATCACAAGAAGCCCGCGCGGCTCGCGATCATCCAGCATATGCTGCAACGCCTGGCGCCGCCGGATGTCGCCGCCGCAATCAAGACGCCCGATCCCGATATCCTATTCCCCTACACGGCCGAAACCATCGTCGACGGACGGCTCGCGCCCTGATTGTGGACAGCGCGTCCGCTTGTCCGCATGATCGCGCATGAGCCAGCCTGAGGGGAGCAGCATGGCAAGGGAATCGACCGTCGCGCATGGGCCCGAGCACGGACTCGAACGGCTGATCTTCTTTTCCGACGCGGTGTTTGCGATCGTGATCACCTTGCTGGTGATCGACATCCACGCGCCGCATCTTCGGTTCGGCTCGCCCGACCGCGATTATTGGATCGCATTGGCCGATCTGGCGCCCGAGTTCATCGGTTTCTTCATCTCTTTCTTCGTGATCGGTTTCTTCTGGGCGGGCCATCACCGCACGCTCTCGCTTGCCGCGCATTATTCGCCGCGGCTGCTTTTCCCCAATCTGATGCTGCTCGCCGCGATCGCGGCAATGCCCTTCTTCACCGCCTTCGCCAGCGCCAATCCAAGGACGCGCGTGCCGGTAATCTGCTATTGCGCCTGGCTGGTCGTGGCGGGCGCGCTCAATCGGCGGCTACAGACGATCGTAACCTCGCCCCCCGTCGTAGACGAGCATGTGGCGGCCGAGATGATCCTTACCACGCGCGACCGCGGCACCTCGGTGATCCTGGGCGCGGCGACGGGCGTGGTGGCGGGCCTGTTCGCGCCGGTGCTGGGGCAGGTCATGCTGTGCACGATACCGCTGTGGCGGCTGGCCTTGCGGTATCGCCCCGGCCGAAATCGCTGATCGGTTTCCGGCTTTTCAGGCGGCGCGGCGGAATTCGGGCGTCGCGGGCAGGCTCAGTCCCGCCACGAACTGATCGGTGCACGCGTCCCAGCTATACCGCCTGCCCTCCGCCGCGCAGGTGGCAGGCCGGGCAGTGAGCGCCTTGCGGATCGCGGCGCCCAGATCCTCGTCCATCGCGCCGATCATCGCCCGGGCGTCGCCGATTATGTCGAGCGGACCGTGGACCGGGAAAGCGGCGACTGGCGTACCCGCGGCGAGCGCCTCGATCATCACCAGCCCGAACGTATCGGTTCGGCTCGGGAAGACGAACACGTCCGCCGACGCATAAGCCGAAGCCAGCGCCGGCCCGTGCAGCGCGCCCAGGAAATGCACCATCGGATAACGCTGCGCGAGCTGCGCGCGCGCCGGGCCGTCGCCGACGACGATCTTCGATCCGTTGACCGGCGCATCAAGGAACGCCTCGACATTCTTTTCGACCGCGACCCGGCCGACATAGAGTTGGATCGGGCGCGGCAGCCCCGCCATCGCGGCCAATGAAGGCGCGTTGGGGGTGAACAGGTTGAGGTCGACACCGCGCGACCAGCGATGCGTCTGCCGCAAGCCTTGATCGGCAAGCTCCTCGGACAGCATCCGCGTCGCCGCCATGATCCGCGTCGCGGGGGCGTGGAAGCGGCGCACCACCGGCCAGAACCAGCTCGGCGGCAAGCCGGTACGCAACGCGACATAGTCGGGAAAACGGGTATGAAAGCTCGTGGTGAAAGGCATGCCCTGATCGAGGCACCAGCGCCGCGCCGCCCAGCCGAGCGGGCCTTCGGTCGCTATATGGACCGCGTCCGCGCCAAAGCGGGCCAGCCGCCGTGCGACCTCACGCCCCGCGCCGATCGCGAGGCGGATTTCGGGATAAGACGGGCAGGGAATGTTGCGAAACAGGTCGGGCGTGACCGTCTCGACCGTCCAGCCGCGCGCGCGCAATTTGCCGACCGTCGTCTCGAGCGTGCGCACCACGCCGTTGATCTGCGGACGCCAGGCATCCGAGACGAGCACGAGCTTCATGCGGGCACCAGGGTCAAATTGCCGATCCGCGCGGGCATCGCCCCGGCTTCCGCGGCTTCGGCGCGCTTGCGCTCGGCCCAGTCGATGATCTCGATCCGGCCGTCGTCATACTCGACCAGAGCGGTGCAGCTCTCGACCCAATCGCCGTCATTGTAATAAGTGATGTCGCCGAACTGGCGGATCTCGGCCGAGTGGATGTGGCCGCACACCACGCCATCGACGTGGCGCTCGGCCGCGGCGCGCGCGACCACTTCCTCGAAGCGCGAGATGAAGGAGACCGCATTCTTGACGCGCTTCTTCATGTGCGCGGCGAGCGACCAGTAAGGCAGGCCGAAACGCCGCCGCACGAAGTTCACGATGCGGTTCGCCTTGAGCAGGAATTCGTAAGCGCTGTCGCCGAGGAAGGCCAACCACTTGGCGTACAACACGACGCTGTCGAACTGGTCGCCATGGAGCACGAGCAGGCGCCGGCCGTCGGCGGTTTCGTGCACCACCTCGTTCGCGACGGTCACGTCGCCGAAGGCGAGGCCGGCATAATCGCGCAGCACCTCATCATGATTGCCAGGCACATAGACGACGTGCGTGCCGTGCTTCGCCATTTTGAGGATACGGCGCACGACGTCGTTGTGGCGCGGCGGCCAATACCAGCCCTTGCGCAGCCGCCAGGCGTCGATGATGTCGCCGACCAGATAGAGCGTCCCGCACTCGATCGACTTCAGGAAGTCCATCAACAGCTCGGCATTGCAGCCCGGCGTGCCGAGATGGATGTCCGAAATCCAGATGGTGCGGAAATGCAGGCGCTGCCGCGGCGCGGGCTTAGGGTCGGGCTCGTCGAACCAGGCCGGAAGGCTGGCGGGCGCGGAGAAAGGCTTCTTCGAGCCGGGGCCGCGCGTACGCATCACCGGCGGTAATCCAGGGAGGGAAGCCAACCGAACGCTCCTCGCGCTGTTTCCGTTGGTACGCCCCAATAATGCGACCCCGTGAAGCGCGTGGGTCAGTTGGGTTGCAGATATGTGAAGGCGCGTCGCCTCCGCCGGGGCGACGCTCCGCTTGTAACAAAAGCGGCATCGAGCCGTCGCGCTTCTGTCGCGCAACTGACCCATAGCGTTCCGGATCATGGGAGATCGGGATATGGATACGGCGATGCGGACCCAGGCGGTGGCGGCGGCTTACGACCGCTGGGCGCCGGTCTATGATCTTGTTTTCGGGGCCGTGTTCCGCCGAGGCCGCAGCATCGCGATCGAGGCCGCCAACCGCATCGGCGGGCGCGTGCTGGAGGTCGGGTGCGGCACCGGCATTTCGCTTCCTTATTACAGCAAGCGTTGCTCGCTCTATGGGATCGACATTTCCGACGGCATTCTCGCCAAGGCGCGCACGCGCGCGGCGAAGCTTTCCAACGTCGAGGCGATCGCGGTGATGGACGCCGAGGATCTGCAGTTCGACGACGGTGCGTTCGACGTGGTCGTCGCGCAATATGTCATCACGGCCGTCCCCAATCCCGAACGCGCGCTCGACGAATTCGCGCGCGCGGTGCGGCGCGGCGGCGAGATCATCATCACGACGCGGATCGGCGCGGGCGAGGGCCTGCGCGGTGCGATCGAGAAGGCGTTGATGCCGATCACCAGCCGTCTGGGCTTCCGCACCGAATTCCCGTTCGAACGCTATGCCGACTGGGCCGTGGCCAATGGCTCGGTCGAACTGGTCGAGCGGCGTGCGCTTCCCCCGCTCGGCCATTTCGAGCTCCTCCGTTTCCGCAAGCATTGAACGGGCAGGTCATGACGACAACGACCAAGACGATGAAGATCAAGCAGGCCGGAGGCGCGCTCAAACAAAAGAGCGGCGCGATCAAGGCGAAAGGTGGCGAGAAGATCGCGGCGTTCAAGGAACAGCTCGACGAGCAGCGCTGGGACGACCATCGTTATTATCATCACAGCCTGATCAACCAGAGCCTGCACTTCCTGAGCGCATCGAGCTTCATCCTGGCCTACATATTGCTGTTCCACGATCCCGCGCTGGCGAGCCTGCTCGGCTGGTGCGTGGCGATGACCAGCCGCCAAGCGGGCCATTTCTTCTTCGAGCCCAAGGGCTATGACGAGCTCAACCAGGCGACGCACCAGTATAAGGAAGAGATCAAGGTCGGCTACAATCTCATGCGCAAGGTCGTCTTCATGTCGATCTGGGCGCTGATGCCGATCCTGCTGCTGGTCAGCCCGACTTTGTGGGGCCTGTTCGCCGCGATTCCCGGGCCGATGGGCTTCCTGCGCCATGTCGGCCTGATGTGGCTGGCGCTGGGTGCGGGCGGCCTGCTGTTCCGTACCTTCCAGCTCTTCTTCCTGCGCGACGTGCCGACCGGCCTGGTCTGGGCTGCGAAGATCATCACCGACCCGTTCAACGACTTCAAGCAGTACCGCCACGCGCCGGTACGCCTGCTCAAGGGCGAGCGGTTCGACGGCGGCGTTGCGGCGCGCTGATCCGGTTCCTGCCGGCGTTTTCCCTTTGGCACGGGCGGCGTTTCGGGCCTGCCGAGAATCCTACTCGGCAGGCCCGTTTGCGTTTGGGGTGGTGATGATGCGGACCCTATTCCCGTCACCCCAGCGAAAGCTGGGGTCTCAGGAGGGGAAAGAGCCGCCTGAGATGCCAGCTTTCGCTGGCATGACGATGTCGTCAGCGCCCGAAGCGCTTGGCGATCAGCTCACGCAATATGCCGCGGCGGATACCCTTGTTGGTCGCATCGGGCGCATGCCACCACCAGCCGTTGGCGGCCATCCGCTCGCAGGCGCGGGTGAAGCGGGTCACGACCTCGTCGAAATCGGCGTCGCTATAGTTCAGGCTGAAAATCAGGCGGCCCGTCCCGACCCAGCTCAACAGCAGCCCTTCCTCGCGCAGATAATATTGCAGCATCCAGTTGAAGCGCGACGGCACCAAATAAAGCACGGTCCAGATCGAGGAGAGATTGGCGACGCGCACCGGCACGTCCGCCGCCGCGAGGCTTGCGTTCATCCGGGCCGCGCGCGCGTTCCAGCGTTCGTCGAGGCCGTCGTAGAGCGCGGCGGTTTCGGGCTCGTCGAGCTTGCGCAGAAAGGCGTTCATCGACGCCATCACATAAGGGTGCGCGTTGAAGGTGCCGCGCGCGAAGCAGATGTCGGCGGGGCGATCCTCGCGATACCGCTTCATCAGCGCGGCCTTGCCGACCAGCACGCCATTGGGCAGCCCGCCGCCCAGTGTCTTGCCATAGGTGACCATGTCGGGCTGGATGCCGAAATATTCGGCGGCGCCGCCGCGCGCGAGCCGGAAGCCGGTGAAGACATCGTCGAGGATCAGCACGATTCCGCGCGCGCGGCAGACCTCCGCCACGCGGTGCAGCCATTCGGTATAGGCTTCGCGATCGACGCCCGCCCGGCGCCCGCCATCGACGAGCATATTGTCGGAGGGCGCCGCGCTGTTGGGATGGAGCGCCTGGAGCGGATTGATCAGCACGCAGGCGATGTCGGTCCGCGTGGCGAGCGTGCGCAGCGCTTTTTCGGACATTTCGGCGAGCGTGAAGGTGCGCTCGGCCGGAACCGGATTGCCGATCCCCGGCTGCACGTCGCCCCACCAGCCATGATAGGCGCCGCAGAAGCGCACGAGCTTGCTGCGACGCGTATGGTAGCGCGCGAGCCGCACCGCCTGCATCACCGCCTCCGTCCCCGACATGTGGAACGAGACCTCGTCGAGCCCGGTAAGCGCGCGCAGCCGTGTGACATTGTCCGCCACCACGGGGTGAAGCTGGCCCAGCACGGGGCCGAGATCGGCGACCTGCGCGACCGCTTCGACGATCATGCCCTTATAGGCATCATAGCCGAGCAGGTTGACGCCGTAGGAGCCGGTCAAATCGTAGAAGCTGTTTCCGTCGAGATCGGTGAGCGTGACCCCCGCCGAGCTTTGCACGAACGCGCCGACGCCCAGATTTTCGCGCACCAATTTCGCGAACTGGAAGGGGACGCGATAGCTGCCAGTGAATTGCAGGTCGGACAGGCCCGGCCGCGTCTCGGCGGTGAGCGCGCGGCCCTTCGGGTAGAGCTCGGCGAAGACCGCCGCCAACCGCTCGAAACCCTGCTCGCGCCGCGCGGCGACGTCCTCGGGCGCGCCGTCGCAGCGGAAGAATTGGGCCGCGTCATACTCGATCGACGGGATCAGCCCCGCAATCCGGCGCGACCATTTGCTATGGCCCGCGAGCGAGCGGTGCTTGGCTTGGGACAGAAGCAGGCGGCGACGGCCGGCGGTGGCGCCGATTCCCGCCGATCCCGCCGCGATGAAAGCGAGAGACCAATGCATGACTTTTGCTACCGCGCTTTGGCAACGGGATTGTGACAATGCGTTCGGCAATCGCGCGCCTCGTCGCAAACGAGGATCTGAATTTCCTGCTCACCAATCGCCTGCCGCGCCGGCTGGCGACCAATCTCGTCGGCTGGTTCAGCAAGATCGAAAACCCGATCGTCGCACGAAGCTCGATCGCTTTGTGGAAGCTCTTCTCCGACGTCGACCTGACAGACGCGGCGGAGACCCGATTCCCGAGCATGCACGCCTGCTTCATCCGCAGGCTGAAACCCGGCGCGCGGCCGGTGGCGGAGGATGCCGATGTGATCGCCAGCCCGTGCGACGCGATCGTCGGCGCACACGGGCGGATCGAGGGCGACACCGTCCACCAGATCAAGGACGCGCCTTATGCGCTAAGCGATCTGCTGGGCGATCGTGCGGCGGCGGAGCCCTATGATGGCGGCACCTACATCACGCTGCGGCTAACCGCGGGCATGTACCATCATTTCCATGCGCCCCACGACCTGACGGTCGATCAGCTCACCTATATTTCGGGCGACTGCTGGAATGTGAATCCGATCGCGTTGAAGCGGGTCGAACGGCTGTTCTGCAAGAACGAGCGCGCAGCGATCCGCTGCCAACTGGACGACGGCACGCCGGTGATGCTGATCGCGGTCGCCGCCGTCCTGGTCGCGAGCATCCGCCTTTCCTTCCTCGATACTGCCAGGTCGCTCCGCATTGGCGGCCCTCGCACCATTCCGGCCGCGGCGAAAATCCGGAAAGGTGAGGAAATGGGCTATTTCGAACATGGCTCGACCATCGTCATGCTCCTCCCCAAAGGCTTCCGCTTCGCCGACGGGATCGAAACGGGCGCGCGCATCCGCGTGGGACAGGCTCTGTTCGTTCGGGTACGTGATCCCGATGCACGGCCAAAAGGATAGACGCGGCGCCCGCCGCTGGGGCAGATTCCCGACCAATGGCGAAGAAGAGATATTACCTTACGGCCACTTTGCCCGACGGCTACGTCAAGACGATCGGCCCGACCGCGACCGAATTCACACATTATTGGCGGATCGTCGCGCATCTCGGGCAGGGGCGGACCGAAGTGTTCTGGGGACATACCAAATCGCTCGCCGAGGCTCGCAAAAAGAAGAGCGCCGCAGTCGAGGCGGCTGCCAATCGCGGCTGGGAGCACTATGATTTCGATATCGTCGAACTGACGCGAACGACCTAGCGCGGATGGCCTTTCGCCAACGCTATTCCCGCCAGATTCTTCGATCGGAGAACGTGGCGCAACCGCACGCGTGGGATCGTCGAAACGGCTGCCAGATACGCCGCCAGATGCCGCCGCATCCGCGCATTGCGGCATTTGCCCGCCCCGCTCGCCTGATCGATCACCGGGCGGGAATCCCCCACCAGTTCGACGTCCGTTCCGCCTAGCATGACGGCAATCTCGACCGCGTGGAGCAAGGCCAGCCACTCGGCTTCCTCGCCGCTGCCTTGGCCAATATCCAGGCGGGGATAGGCAATTCCGCGCGCGACCGCGGCGATCTCCATCCGGCCCGGATTGGGGCGGCAGCCGCCGTCGAAGAAGATGCGCAGACGGCCTGGCGCCATGCCCTACTTGCCGCCCTTCACATATGTGTCGAACCAGGCGACGGTACGCTTGCGCATGTCGGCGGCATGCGCGGGATCGCGCAGCCGGTGGCCCTCGCCCGGATAGATGACCAGACTGGTCGGCACGCCCATGTCCTTGAGCGCGTGCCAATATTCGATCGACTGGGTCGGCGGCACCTCGATGTCGCGTTCGCCGACATAGATGAAGGCCGGCGTCCTGGCGCGCTTGATGAACTGGATCGCCGACACGTCCCAATAGGCCTTGGGGTCGTCGTACATCGACTTGCCGAAGAACGGGATCATCCATTGGTCGATCCCGTTGGTCCCGTAATAGCTGATCCAGTCGGACAGGCCCGCGCCCGCGACAAGCGCCTTGAACCGGTTCGTCTGCGTATTGGCCCACATCGCCATGAAGCCGCCATAGCTCCCGCCCATCAGGCCAAGCCTGGTCTCGTCGACGGGTGCGACCTTCTCGACCGCATCGATGCCGGCAAGGATGTCCTTCAGATCGCCGCCGCCGAAATCGCGCTTGTTGGCGGCGGTGAAAGCCTGGCCCTGGCCGAAGCTGCCGCGCGGATTGGGATAGAAGACATAATAGCCAGCCTTGACCAGGTCAGCGGTAATCCCACCGTCCGCGATATAATTAGGCGTGGAGGCCGCAGACGGGCCGCCATGGACATCAACGATCATCGGCGCGCGCTGCGTGGGATCGGCATTGGCCGGCGCGAGCAGCCACCCCTGCATTTGGAAGCCGCCATTGGTCCAGCTCACGCTCCTCGCATGGACCAAAGCGGGCATCGCGTCATTGTCATGCGTGATCTGCGCGAGCGCGGCGGCCGGCCCGGCATAGAGTGCGGCGGCATGCTCGAAATCGACGACGGTCGAGGCTGCGACCTTCCCGTCGAGGCTGAAGGCGGCCTTGCCGCCGCCCGCCGCGAGCCCGGCAGCCTTGCTCCATAAAGTCGTGATCCGGCTCTTGTCGTCGATCCGCACCAACGAGGCATCGGGACCGGCGAGCATCGTGCCGCGCAGCCCATCCTTGAGCCAGACCAATGAGGTGATCGTCGCCTTGAGATCGGGCGTGCGGTCGACCGGCACGCCGCCCGCGAAGGGCACGGTCCAGACGTCACCACCGACCGGGCCATAGTCGCTCATCAGCCCGCCGACATAGGCCACCGTCTTCCCATCGGGTGAGATCAACGGAAAGCGGATCTGCGTGTTCGGCTTGGCGATCGGGCGGACAGCACCCGTGGCCGCGTCGATCGCATCGATCGTCGCCACCCACCAATTGTCGTCGCCATTGCCCAGCGCCGTCGATGCGACAAAGCCCTTGCCGTCCGGCGTCCAGGCATATTCATAGACGTAGCGCCCCGTGGGCGAGATCGGCTTGACTGCGTCGCCCGCAACGGTGCCCGCAAGGTCGAACACCGCGATCCGCTTTTCGTCGCTGCTCTCGCCAATCTCGCCCACCTGACGCGCGCCCGCCTGCGTCGCGCCGGTTTCCTTCGTGGCGTTGAGCGTGACGAGCAGCGCGATACGCTTGCGATCGGGCGCGAACCGGGGCGCTTCGGCGAGGCCCCTGATGGCGGCTATGGTGCGCAGATGCCCACCCGCGTCCGCAAGGTTGAGCGAGACGATACCCGCCGCGCGATCACGGCTGAGGAACGCCAGCCGTCCATCGGCGGCGAAGACCAGGTCCGAATAATAACAGGCGGCGCACGGATCGATCACGCGCAGCACGCGCCCGTCCGAAACGCGGCGCAGAACGATCGTGCCGTGCGCGCCCACATTGTCTTCCGATTCCACCGCCGCGACGGCTTCGCCCCGGGGCGAGATCGCGAGCTCCTCGAACTTGTGCGCGGCGAAGGCGGGAGTGGCGGCAAGGAGCAGCAAGAACAGGAGCGGGCGCATGGATATATCCGATGGAAAAGACATGCGTAGCGTCCCATGGCGGACGACGCAAAAACGGTCCCGGCATCGGTTGGGATGTAGCCGAGCCGCCGAACGGGCCGAGCTGGTCGAAGCGTTCAGGGTTGCGACAGCGGCAAAAGCAATAAGTGGGCGAGCCCTTCCGCCGAACCCGGACCTCCATTAGAGTGACTCGATTGCCGGAGAGGCGGGCGCAGATTGCGGGGTTTTTTTATGGAGTTTGCGTCATGAAACAGCGGCAACTCGAAGCGTGCCTTGACCATCTCGAAGCCGCCGAAGCGCTGATGGTCGAGGCAGGCGACCTTGCCGGGCTCACCCGCCTTTCCCTCGTCATCGAGATGCTGCGCCGTGCCAATGGCATGCCCGATCGTCCGATCGATCTTTCCGAATTCACGCTCGATCCGCCGACGATGGAGGGCAGCGCCTCGTGAATACGAAGCCGATCGACATGCCCGTGCGGGCGGGCGATGCGATCGGCGAGGCCGATCTGGTGCGGCTCGCGCGGACGATCAGCCATTGGCGACGCAAACGCGATGCGATGTTCGATTCCCTGATCTTCGCCGATCCCGAATGGGACATTCTGCTCGATCTGTTCGCGCAAAGCGGATTCGATCGGCGGGTGAGCATGTCGAGCCTGTGCATCGCCGCATCGGTGCCGACCACGACCGCGATGCGTTGCATCAATGCAATGGTTGAACAGGGCGTTTTGGCCAAGTCGCGCGATGAGGTCGATGCGCGACGCGTACTGATCGAGCTGGCCGAGGAAACGCGCGCCAAAATGCGCATATGGCTATTGGGCGTCGCGGGCGCGCAGCCGCGCTGACCTGTTTCGCGCCTCCCGCCGGGCCGCATGGATCGTCCAGCGCGGGGACAAATCCACCTGATCGAACAGATGCCGCCCAAGCACCGTCAGCGCCGTGCCCGCGCTTGTGCTCGCCATCCCGATCAGCGCGAACAAATAGGGCAAAACCCTGGACTTGGCGGTCGGATCGGCGACGCCGAACAAGTGGCGCCAGATCAGCGCACCTGATCCGAACAGGATAAGGCCAGCCAGCCGCAAACCCAGATTCGCATATGTCCGTTCGTGAAAAGCCATGGCTACAACTCCCGATCGGGAATTGACCTATGCGGCGGCGCATAAGGATACGAGACGGGCGCAAAGGCCTTTGCATAGGCTTTGCGTAAAGTGCGAAACGGGAAAACCATATGCAAAACATATGTGCTTCGCGGTTTCGCCCCCTCGAAAGCCTATGGCGATGGGACCATCCGCCCCATGCGGACGGCGAACCTGGCCGCGTCCTATGAAAGTTGCTTATCCGATGATGGCCTCCGCCCTGCCCGAAGAGACGCCGCACGCTCACGGCTCCCATGTGCAGGAACCGCTGCCGCTGCTGGCGCTGGGTGCGCTCGGAGTCGTGTTCGGCGATATCGGCACCTCGCCGCTCTATGCATTGAAGGAGAGCCTCGCCGGCCCGCACCCGCTGGCGGTCGATCAGCCGCACATCTTCGGCGTGCTGAGCCTGATCTTCTGGACGATGATGCTGATCGTCACGATCAAATATGTCTTCATCATCCTGCGCGCGGACAATCATGGCGAAGGCGGCAGCCTGGCGCTGCTCGCCTTGATCGCGCGGCGGCTGGGCGCGCGGCGCTGGACCGCGGGCATCATCATGCTCGGCGTGGCGGCGACCGCGCTCTTCTATGGCGATGCGATCATCACGCCCGCCATCTCGGTCCTGTCCGCGGTCGAGGGGCTGAGCACGGTCAGCGACACCTTCACCGCGATGGTCCTGCCGATTTCGATCGTGATCCTGATCGGTCTGTTCGCGATCCAATCCTATGGCACCGCCAAGGTCGGCGCCCTGTTCGGCCCGATCATGGTCTTCTATTTCCTCGTGCTGGCGGTGCTTGGATTGCACAGCGTCGCGACGCATCCCGCCATCCTCGGCAGCCTCAATCCGATGTGGGCGGCGCGCTTCTTCCTCGTCGACCCCAAGCTCGCTTTCCTCGCGCTGGGATCGGTCGTGCTGGCGGTAACCGGCGCCGAGGCGCTCTATGCCGACATGGGCCATTTCGGCCGACGCGCGATCAGCATATCGTGGCTCTACATCGCGATGCCGTGCCTGGTGCTCAATTATATGGGCCAAGGCGCGCTGCTGCTGGCCAATCCGGCGGCGATCGAGAATCCCTTCTACCTGATGGCGCCGGATTGGGCGCGATTGCCGCTCGTCTTTCTCGCCACGGTCGCGACCATCATCGCAAGCCAGGCGGTGATTTCGGGCGCTTTCTCGGTAACGCAGCAGGCGATCCAGCTCGGTTTCCTGCCGCGCCTGCGCATCGTCAACACCAGCGCCAAAGCTGCGGGACAAATCTATGTTCCGTTCGTCAACATGGCGCTGCTGCTGCTGGTGATCGTGATCACGATCGGTTTCGGAAGCTCGACCAACCTCGCTGCGGCCTATGGTGTCGCCGTCACTGGCACGATGTTCATCACGGCCTGTATGTTCGGCGTGCTGTCTTATTCGGTCTGGAACTGGCCGAAGCCGATCGCGATCGGCGTCACCGGCGCTTTCCTTATCATCGACGGCGCCTATTTCGCGTCGAACCTGACCAAGATACCGGACGGCGGGTGGTTCCCGCTGCTGGTCGCGGTGGTCGCGTTCACGCTGCTGACGACCTGGGCGCGCGGCCGCCGGATCGTGCGCGAGCATCTCAACCAGAGCGCGATGACGATGGAGATGTTCATCGGCACGACCGTACGCTCGCTCAAGCGCGTTGCGGGCACCGCCGTTTTCCTGTCCGCCAGTTCGAAGGGGGTGCCGCCGGCGCTGCTCCACAACGTAAAGCACAACAAGGTGCTGCACGAGCGCATCGTCATCCTGACGGTCCAGATACAGGGCGTGCCGCAGGTGCCTGAGGAAAAGCGTATCGAATGTGAAGCGCTCGACGAGGGTTTTTATCGCATCATCCTCCATTACGGCTTCATGGAGGAGATCGACATTCCCGCCGCGCTCGCCCACGCCGAAGGCTGCGGCTCCGCCTTCCGGCCGATGGACACGAGCTTCTTCCTCGGCCGCCAGACGCTCATTGCCTCATCCAAGCCGGGCATGGCGATCTGGCGCGAGAAGCTGTTCGCGTGGATGGTCCAGAATGCCGAAAGCGCGATGGAATTCTTCAAGCTGCCGATCAACCGCGTGGTCGAATTGGGCAGCCAGCTCGAGATCTGAGGACAGGCGATCGGGGCGAGGCCGGGAAAGTGACGCCGCCGCTCCGAAGGAACGACGGCGCCCTTTCCCTGACCCGCCCGGGTCAGCGCTGGAAAAGATGGCCCAGACCGCCGCGCCGGCGCTGCGGCGCCATGCGAATGGTGATCTGGCCGTCATCCTGTTTGACACGCGCGGCTTGTGCGGCGGGCGCGGTAACCGGCGCCTGCTCGACCGGACGTCCGGCAGCAGCCGCCTCGCGTTCACGCTGATCGAAGAAGCTCGCGCGCTTGAGACGGCGCTTGAGCGAGTGCGAGGGGTTGTCCGGCGTCGGGCCGAGATAAGCCGCCTGGGCATGGCGGCCGAAGCGCGAGATGTCGAAGCCGTTGGGCAGCGTTCGGGGCATGGCGCGCGCAACCGGAGCCGCCATTGTCGGCGTTGCCGCAAGCGGTGCCGCTTCCGGAACCGCGACGGCTTCGGCCGGCCTGCGTTCGAGCACGAGTTCATCATCTTCACGGCCGCGGCGGCGACGGCGGTTGACGGCATAAGCGGCCCCTCCGAGTGCGAGGATTGCGAGGCCGATGCCGCCGGCAATCGGAAGCGTCTCGTCATTGATCGTGCTGTTTGTGGTCCGCGTAGCGGTCGCGGCGGGTGCGGCCGGCGGCGTGTTGGCGGCCGCCTGCGCCGCGGTCGGGGTGGCCTTCGCGACCGGGGCCGGGACCGCGACGGGCGCAGTGGCAATTTTCGCCGGAGCGACCCTGGCCGGTGGAAGCGAGACCTTGGTGGCCGGCGCCGGCGCACGAACGGACGGCGCGGCGGAGACGCGCCTGGCCGGGGCAGCGCGCGTCGGCGCGGCTGCTGACGGAGAAGGCGTGGATGCGATGCCGGCGTCGTGCACGACCGGCGTGCCAACCGTCTTCATTGCCGGGGCGGGTGCCGACTCAACGGGCGCAGGGGTTGCAGTTTCAGGCGCAGCCGGCGCCACGGCCGGCGCTGGCGGGGCGACGACGACCGGCGCGGCCTGGCCTGCCGTGCTGTCCGTGGCCTGCGCCAGCAAGGGGGTTGAGGACAAAGCGATAATGGCTGCAATCGCGGTCATCGCTGGGCGGAGCGGGGAAATATCTGTGCTCATAGCCCCGAGCCAATCCGTCACGCGGGGAGAAAGTTCGTTCGACAGCGACGAAATGCAGGCAATTCAGGACGAGTCGAGCCGGTTAATATCAGGTACATGATCGATTAATCTGGGGTACAGCTAAATTACTTGTTCCAGCGCAAATAGACAAATTCCACGATCAGGAAGATACGGTGAATTATGCCGATCGACAGAGGTTAACCCGCAACACCCATAAGTCGATACCCAACCCCAAGCTCATTGACGATAACGGACGGAGATGCGGGATCATCTTCCAGCTTCTGGCGGATATTGCGCACGATCACGCGAAGATATTCGATGTGCCGTTCATAATCGCGCGGCCAGACCGCGGCGAGCAGCTTGTCGTGTGTGATGACGCGGCCCGGGAAGCGTGCCAGCTCGGCAACCACGGTGAATTCCTTGGGCGTGAGATGGATCTCCTCGCCGCGCCGGTGAATCCGGCGCTGGACGAGGTCGATCGAGACGTCGCCTGCATCGACCTGCGCCTTGCCGCCGTCGGCAATGCGCCGGCTGCGCAATGCGACACGGACCCGCGCGAGCAACTCCTCCGTATCGAACGGCTTGGTGACATAATCGATCGCGCCAAGATCGAGCGCCGCGACCTTTTCATCGGTCGCCTCGCGCGCCGAAACGACCAATACCACGGCCGTCGATTTCTGCTGGATAAGCGGCAGCAGCTCGAGCCCGTCGCGGTCGGGCAATCCCAGATCGAGCAATATCACGTCGGGCGGGTTCGCCTCGATCTCGGCCAAAGCCTGGCGGGCGGATCCCGCCTCGCTCACGCGATAGTCCGCACGGGCCAATGTACCGTGGAGCAGGCGGCGGATATGTGGTTCGTCGTCGACGATCAGGACGCTCGCGGTTTCTCTCATTCCTCGTTCGTGCCCTTGAGCAAAGCCGCCTCGGGAAAGCGGATGGTGAAGCGCGCGCCGACCGGTTCGCCTCGATTGGCGGCTTCGACAGTGAGCCCCATCGCCTCGGCAAAGCCCTTGACGATGGCGAGGCCGAGGCCGGTGCCGGTCTGCTTGCGATCCGACCCCTCGATCCGCCTGAACGTCTCGAACAAATCGCGTTCGCGTCCCGGCGGCAAGCCCGGTCCCTGGTCCAGTATCGAAAGCATGAGGCCGCCGGAGGTTCGCTCAGCTTCGATCGCGATCGGTGTGCCCGGTTCGGCATAGCGGCCGGCATTGTCGAGCAGATTGATGAGAATATGGTGAAAGAGCTGGGGATCGACCCGCACCAATGGCAGGTCCGGCGCGACCCCAAGCGCGATCGCGTGGCCATCGAGCGCGCGGCGCGTGTCATGGACCGCGCTTGCGATCGCATCGGCCAGATCGGCCGGCTCGATCCGGAGCTTGAGCGCGCCCGCCTCGACCCGCGCCATATCGAGCAGATTGGCGACGAAGCGATTGAGCCGCTGCGCCTCCAGCTCGATCGTATCGATCGTCTCGGGCGCGGCTTCGCGGCGCAATTCGCTTGCCGCGGCGAGGATCGCGGTCAAAGGCGTGCGCAAATCGTGGCTGACCGAGGAGAGCAACGCCGCGCGCAGCCGGTCGCGCTCCTTCAATTGCGCCATGTCGCGCATTTCTTCGGTCAGGCGCGCACGCTCGATCGCAAGCGCCGCCTGGTCGAGCAGGTTCATCAGAAGCGGCAATTGATCCGACGTGACCGGCTCGCTGCCGTCGTCGCGGCTCATGCCGATCGCGGCGAGCGTCTGCGAGGCGCTGCGTAACGGATAGAACAGCCAGTCGGAAGCGGTCAGCGTGTCCGAACCCCGCCCCGCCGGCACGCCGCGTTCGAGCACCCAGCGCACCGCCGCCAGCTCGATCGTATCGAGCCGGTCTTCGGCCGGGTTTGCGGCGCGCACCTGCGGCCCGTCGGGCGAGTCCGTGAGGATCACCGTGCGCACGTCGAAGATCCGCCCGATCTCGCCGCATATCGCCTGCGCCAGCTCCTCTTCGCCGGTGGTCTGGGTGAGTTGGCCGAGGAAGCCCGCCAGCGCGGCGTTGGCGCGCGCGCTCGATTGGGCGAGGTCGGCCTGCGCCCGCGTGCGCGCGGCGAACTGGCTGGTGACGAACGCCACGCCGAGCAGCACGAAGATGGTGACGACATTTTCGGGATTGTTGATCGTCAGCGTGCCGGTCGGCGGCAGGAAGAAGAAATTGTAGGCAAGGCTGGACAGCAGCCCAGCGAACAGGCCCGCGCGCAGCCCGAACAGGCTCGCCGCGACCATCACCGGCAGCAGATAAAGAAGCGCGATATTGCCAAGATTAGCGTGGACGTAGCTCAGGCCCGAACCGAAGCCGGTCACCGCCGCGACCATCAGCGCAGCCCACAGATAGTCGCTGCGCGACCCCCAATTGCCCGGCCGCGGCCGGCGCGCGCGCTGCCGGGCCGGCGCCGGATCGTCCATCGGAAGGACATGGATCGCGATCCCCGACGTATCGCGCACCAGCCGGTCGACCACCGACCCGTGCCGCATCTCGAACCAGCGCGAGCGGACCGACTTGCCTACCACCAATTGCGTCGCGCGCGCCTCGGCCGCGAAGGCGGTCAGTCCCTCAAGCACCGACATCGCCGGCACCGTCGCGACACTGGCCCCCAACTGGCTGGCGAGGTTGAGCGTCGCGGCAAGGCGTTTCCTGTCCTCTTCGCCCAGCATACGCGTGCGCGGCGTTTCGATATGCACCGCCGTCCAGGGTGCGCGCAGCGTGTCGGCAATACGCTTCCCCACGCGAACCAGGCCATCGGCGCCCGCCAATTCACTGACCGCGACCACGATCCGCTCGCCGCCTGCCCAATTGCCCGCGAGCGCATGCGCACGGACATAATCGAGCATCTGCGCATCGACAGCCTGCGCCGCGCGGCGCAGCGCGAGCTCGCGCAAGGCCGACAGGTTCGACTTGGAAAAGAAATGCGACAGCGCGCGTGTCGCCTCGTCGGGGACGTAGACCTTGCCGTCCTTCAGCCGGTCGATCAGCTCGTCGGGCGGGATATCCACCACCTCGATCTCCGCCTGTTCGAGGATGCGGTCGGGGATGGTCTCTCGCACGCGCACGCGCGTGAAGGAGGCGACGACGTCGTTGAGGCTCTCGATATGCTGGACGTTGATCGTCGAGAAAACGTCGATTCCCGCGGCCAACAACTCCTCGACATCCTGATAGCGCTTGGGGTGGCGGCATTCGGGCGCGTTGGTGTGGGCGAGCTCGTCGACCAGCACGAGCTGCGGCTTGCGCGCGAGGATCGCGTCCAGATCCATCTCGGCGAGCTTGCGGCCCTGATAGTCGATCGCCTTACGCGGGATCACCTCATGTCCGACGACCAAAGCCTCGGTCTCGGCGCGGCCATGCGTCTCGACCACGCCGATCACGACGTCGGTTCCGGCGCGTTCGCGCGCCGCACCCTCGTTCAGCATCTCATAGGTCTTGCCGACGCCGGGTGCGGCGCCAAGGAAGACCTTGAGCTTGCCGCGCGTTTCCTGCTCCGCGCGGCGGAGCAGGGCGTCCGGATCGGGGCGATCGTCGCTTGCGCTCACTTGGATGGTTTAGCGCTTTCCGCGTCGAGCTGTCGATTGAGCATCAGCACGTTGACGCGATCCTCACCGAGGAAGCCCAGCAGCGGATGCGCCGTCGCGTCCTTGACCATCATCCGCAACCGATCCTCGCCGATGCCGCGTGCCACCGCCACGCGCGGCAGCTGATACGAGGCCGCTTCGGGCGTGATGTCGGGATCGAGGCCCGAGGCGGAGGCCGTTACCAGATCGAGTGGAACCCGAGCCTCTAGCGCGGAAGTCTTCAGAGCGTTGATGTCGCCCGCCACCCGATCGTGCAGCGCCTGGCTGGCAGGGCCGAGGTTGGAGCCGCCCGAAGCGAGCGGGTCATAGCCTTTGCCCGCCGCCGACGGACGCGGATGGAAATAGCGGTCCGAAGCAAAGCCCTGGGCAAGCAGCTCCGAGCCGACGATCTTTCCCTTGTCCATGATCAGGCTGCCATTGGCCTGATGCGGGAAGACGAGCTGGCCGACGCCCGTGAGCGCAAGCGGATAGGCAATCCCCAGCAGCAGGGCGAAGAGCAATGTCATCACCATGGCGGGGCGCAGCGAAGAGAGGAAATCCTTGCCCATGATCTTTATCCTCAGGCGAGATGCAGGCCGACAACGGCCACATCGATAAGCTTGATACCGACGAACGGCGCGGCCAGCCCCCCCAGGCCGTAAACGGTCAGGTTGCGGCGCAGCAGCGGCGCCGCCGCCATTGGCCGATAGGCCACGCCCCTGAGCGCGAGCGGTACCAACGCGGGAATTATCAGCGCGTTGAAGATGATCGCGGACAGGATCGCGCTGGTGGGCGAGGCGAGATGCATCACATTGAGTACGCCCAGCCCAGGATAGAGCACGACGAACATCGCCGGGATGATCGCGAAATATTTGGCGACATCATTGGAAACGGAGAAAGTGGTGAGGGCACCCCGCGTCATCAGCAATTGCTTACCGAGGCCCACCACCTCGATCAATTTGGTCGGGTCGCTGTCGAGATCGACCATATTGCCCGCCTCGCGCGCCGCCTGCGTGCCGGTGTTCATCGCCACGCCAACATCAGCCTGGGCCAAGGCAGGCGCGTCGTTGGTGCCGTCGCCGCACATCGCGACGAGCTTGCCCCCTTGTTGCTCGGTCCGGATCAGCGCCAGTTTGTCCTCGGGCGTCGCTTGAGCAAGAAAATCGTCGACCCCCGCCTCGGCCGCAATCGCAGCGGCGGTAAGCGGATTGTCACCGGTGATCATCACGGTGCGGATGCCCATCTTGCGCAGTTCGCCAAAGCGCTCGCGGATGCCCGCCTTGACCACGTCCTTGAGCACGATCGCGCCGAGCAGGCGCCCGTCCTTAGCGACCGCGAGCGGAGTCATGCCAGCGCGCGCAATCTCGTCGGTCGCGCGGCGCAGCTCAGTCGCGGCGGCGCTGTCGCCACTACCGGGGTTGGCCTGGAGGATCGAATCCACCGCGCCCTTTTCGATCAAGGTCGATCCGAACCTCACGCCTGACAGACGCGTTTGCGCGGTGAAGGGGATGACCTCCGACCCTTCCGGCAAGGTCAGGATACGGATATCGAACTTTTCGCGCGCCAGCACGAGGATTGATCGACCCTCGGGCGTTTCGTCGGCAAGACTGGCGAGCAAGGCGGCTTCGGCCAGCTCGGCCACCTTGACGCCGCCCACGACGCGGAATTCGCTCGCCTGGCGATCTCCGATCGTGATCGTGCCGGTCTTATCGAGCAAAAGCACATCGATATCACCCGCCGCCTCGACCGCACGGCCCGATTTGGCAAGCACATTGAAGCGCACCAGCCGGTCCATGCCGGCGATACCGATCGCGGATAGCAAGGCCGCTATCGTGGTTGGGATGAGCGTGATGAGCAGGGCTGCGAGCACGGTCACCGGGATCGCGCCGCCGGCGTAGGAGGCGAAACTCGGAATCGTTGCGACCGCTATCAGGAAGATGATTGTCAGGCCAACCAGCAAGATGGTCAGCGCGATTTCATTCGGCGTCTTCTGCCGCTCGGCGCCTTCGACGAGTGCGATCATACGGTCGAGAAAGCCCTGGCCGGGATTGACGGTGACGCGCACCTTGATTTCGTCCGAGATGACGCGCGTGCCTGCCGTGACCGCCGAACGATCGCCGCCTGCCTCGCGGATCACGGGTGCGCTTTCGCCGGTGATCGCGGCCTCGTTCACAGAGGCGACGCCTTCCACGACCTCGCCGTCCGACGGGATCAGTTCGCCGGTGCGGATGAGGACGATATCGCCCATGCGGAGCGCGCTGGCCGGCACATCCTCGATCGCCTTGCCCTTGATCCGCTTGGCGGTGAGCTCGGCCTTGGTCGCGCGCAGGCTTGCCGCCTGCGCCTTGCCGCGCCCCTCGGCGATCGCTTCGGCGAAGGTGCCGAACAATACGGTCAGCCACAGCCAGACGACGAGCTGGAGCTTGAATCCCAGCGCCAGATTGTCGTGGCCGATGGCGAGCAGGATCGTGAGCAGCAGGGCAACGCAGGCGGTTACGAACATCACCGGGTTGCGCACCAGCTGGCGCGGATCGAGCTTTACCAAGGCCTGCCCCACCGCGGGCAACAACAGGTCGGCGGTGAACAGGGATTTGCTTGCGGTGCGAGCCATAGCGCGCGTGCCTTTTACTAGGAGAGGTGGCCGCCGATCATCGCGAGATGATCGGCGATTGGGCCGAGCGCGAGGCTCGGCAGGAAAGTCAGGCCGCCCAAGATCAGGATGACCCCGATCAGCAGGCCGACCCACAGCCCGCCGGTGGTGGGGAAGGATCCCGCCGTCTCGGGTGTGTGCTTCTTCGCGGCGAGACTGCCGGCGATGGCGAGCATCGGCACGATCACGAAGAAGCGTCCGACCCACATGCACACGGCCAGCATGCCATTATAGAAGGGTGTGCCCGCGCTGAGCCCGGCGAAGGCCGATCCGTTATTCCCGACGGCGCTGGTGAAGGCGTAGAGGATTTCGGAAAAGCCATGCGGCCCTTTGTTGAGCGGCCCGGCCAAGCCTGCGGGGGTCACGGCCGCGATCGCGGTCCCGCCCAGGATGGTGAGCGGCAGAACCGCGATTGCCAGCACCGCCAGCTTGACCTCACGCCCCTCGATCTTCTTGCCGACATATTCGGGCGTGCGGCCGACCATCAGCCCCGCGACGAACACGGCCAGGATGGCGAACAACAGGAAGCCGTAAATGCCCGATCCGACGCCGCCGACGACGATCTCGCCCAGTTCGATGTTGAACAAAGGAACGAGGCCACCCAACGCCGTGAAGCTGTCGTGCATCGCATTGACCGCGCCGCACGAAGCCGCCGTCGTCACCACCGCGAACAAAGCGGAGGCAGCGGTGCCGAAGCGTACCTCCTTGCCCTCCATATTGCCGCCGGCAAGGCCCATATGGTGCAGCATCGGATTGCCCGCCGCTTCCTGCCAATAGCAGACCGTCACGCTCGCCAGCACCATGAGCAGCATCGCGGACAGGATCGCCCAACCCTGACGGGTGTTGCCGACCGCCTTGCCGAAGCACCAGGTCAGGCCGACGCCGATCGCGAAGATCGATACTATCTGGACGAGATCGGTCAGCGCGCCTGGATTCTCGAAAGGGTGCGCGCTGTTGGCATTAAAAAAGCCGCCTCCGTTCGTGCCCAGCATCTTGATCGCTTCCTGCGACGCGACCGGGCCGAGCGCGATCGTCTGCTTTGCCCCTTCGAGCGTGGTCGCATCGATCTGCTGGGCCAAAGTTTGCGGCACGCCGCTCGCGATCAGGTAGAGCGCGTAGACGATGGAGATCGGCAGCAGCAAATAGAGCGTGACGCGCGTCGCATCCGCCCAGAAATTGCCGAGCGTCGCCGGCTTTCCGTCAGCATTTTGGCGCCGCGCGAAGCCGCGGAACAGTGCGAAGGCCAACGCGATGCCGGTTGCGGCTGACGTGAAATTGTGGATCGTCAGCCCCAGCATCTGGCTGAGGTTCGACATCGCCGCCTCGCCCGAATAGAATTGCCAGTTGGTATTGGTGGTAAAGCTGATGGCGACGTTACCAGCGCCGTCGGGCGCGAAGTTAGCCATGTCCGGCGTGTTCAGCGGCAGGAATGCCTGCAGCCGCAATATCGCGTAGGTGAAGAGCGCCAGCACGAAGTTGAAGATCAGCATGTGCACCGCGTAGCGCCGCCAGCTCATTTCTTCGGCTGGGTCGATCCTCGACAGGCGATAGAAACCACGCTCCACCGGACCGAGCACGGCATGGAGCAGCGTGCGGCGGCCTTCGTAGAGCGCGAACAGCCACAGCCCCATCGGTTTGGTGATGGCGATCAAGATCGCAAAGAAGACGAGGATCAGAATCCAGCCCTGAATAGTCACGATGCCGCTCCCGTCAGAATCGCTCGGGCCGGACGAGCACGGCCACGAGGTAAAGGAGGAGCCCAAGCGCGGTGATCGCGGCGAGCCAGAGTTCGAGGGTCATGATCCTGATCCCTCACGCATTGTCGCATAGCTGGACGTAGGCGAGCGTTACCGCCACCAGCCCCAGCATTATCGCGATCCAGATTATATCTTGCACAATATCCTCGCGGGTTCGATCGAGGATCATGCATTAGGAGCGTCGTGAGTAGGGATGCGAGACGGGGGAAACAGGCGCGCTATATGTTTTGCATAAAGATCGCGCCGAACGGCACAGGAGAGCGCCTAGAGCGATTCCCGAGTCGCCGGATGATGCTACCCGACTCGAAATCGCTCTAGAGTCGTTTTCAGAAACGTCGAATCTCCGTTCGTGTCGAGCGAAGTCGAGACGCGTCTTCGAGCGAAGCGAAAAGCCTCGGCTACGCTCGGCCATGCCCCCTTCGACGCCGCCTGCGGCGTCGCTCAGGACAGGCCTCGACTTCGCTCGGGGCGAACGGTTCAATTTAACTGGAATCGAGTCTAAACCGCCTCGGTTGCTGCCGCCGTTGCGAGCAGTGCATCGGTGAAGCGCTGCCGCCACCACAGCACGTCCTCGCGTTCCACATTGTCCATCATCGCGCGCCAGCGGCGCTTGCGCTCGTCGAGGCTCATGCGGAGCGCGCGCCGCATCGCATCCGACATCTCTTCCGCGCTGTGCGGATTCACCATCAATGCGTCGGTTAACTGGGCCGCCGCGCCGGCAAAGCGAGACAAGATCAGCACGCCCGGATTGTCCGGATCCTGCGCGGCGACATATTCCTTCGCCACCAGGTTCATGCCGTCGCGCAACGGAGTCACCAGTCCGATCGCCGCCGAGCGATAGACGCCGGCGAGCACGTCGCGCGGATAGCCGTGATTGACGTAGCGGATCGGCACCCAATCCAGATCGGCGAACGCGCCGTTGATGCGGCCCGACAATCCCTCCAGCGACGCGCGGATCTTCTGGTAGCTCTCGACCGACTCGCGCGAGGGCGGTGCGATCTGGAGCAGGAACAGCCCCTTGCACTCGTCGGGATGATCGATGAGGAAGCGTTCATATCCAAGGAAGCGCTCTTCCAGTCCTTTGGAATAATCGAGCCGATCGACGCCCATGATCATCGCCCGGCCACGCGCGCTTTCCCGCATCTGCCGGCACGTTGCCTGCGCTACATCGCTGCGCGCCATCTCTGAAAATTCCGCTGCGTCGATACCGATCGGACAGGCGATCGCGCGGACGGTCCGATTGCCGAGCCGCAGGACGCCGTCTTCTTCCACCGTGGCGCCCAGCTCCAACACGACATAGTCGACGAAGCCCTGCAGCCATTCCTCGGTATGAAAGCCGATCAGGTCATAGGCGAACAGGGTGCGCACCAATTCCTGTGCTTCCGGCAGGGTATTCAGCAACCGCCGCGGCGGCCAGGGAATGTGCAGGAAGAAGCCGATGCGATTGCGGCAGCCCCGACGGCGCAGTTCGCTTCCGAGCGGCAGCAGGTGATAATCCTGGACCCACACGATATCGTCCGGTTCGACCAGCGGCATCACGGTGTCGGCAAAGCGCTCGTTCACGCGCTGATAGCCGCCCGCGAAACCGCGCTCATATTCGGCGAGATCGATGCGGTAATGGAATAACGGCCAAAGCGTGCGGTTGGCGTAGCCGTTATAATATTCCTCGATATCCTGGTCCTCGAGGTCGATCGTCGCCGTGGTGACGCCTTCGTTGCGCTGGACGTTGAGCGCACCCGAGAATTCGTCGATGCGCTCGCCCGACCAGCCGAACCAGATGCCGCGATATTCGCGCAATGCCGCCTGCAAAGCGACCGCGAGCCCTCCCTGGGTACCGTTGGCGGAGGGCGCGGACACGCGGTTCGAGATGACGATTAATCGACTCACCGGATCGCGCTCCATGGCTTACTGAGCAGGACCGCGCAGTTGATGATACCGACCAGCGAATAGGTTTGCGGGTAATTGCCCCATAATTCGCCGCTGACGGGGTCGATATCCTCCGACAGCAAGCCCGCCGCCGTCCGCCGCGCCAGCATTTCGTCGAACAAAGCGCGCGCGTCCGCGTGGCGACCGGTCAGATGCAACGCCTCGATCAGCCAGAAGGTACAGACGTTGAAGGCGGTCTCGGGCAGTCCGAAATCGTCTTCGGTCGCATAACGCAGCATGTAGCTGCCCCGCCTGAGGCCCTCCTCCACCGCGGCAAGCGTACCGCGAAAGCGTGGATCGTCAGGCGAAAGGAAGCGCAGGTCGAGCAGCTGGATCAGGCTCGCGTCAAGATCGTCGCCGCCGAAGGTTGCTGATATCCGGTTCGTCTCCGGCCGCCAGGCTTCGGACAGAATGCGGTCGCGGATGCGGTCGGCACGATCTTGCCAGAAGGCGCGGCGATCCTCGAGCCCCAGAACCTGCGCGGCATTGGCAAGCCGGTCGCATGCGGCCCAGCACATCGCGACCGAATATGTGTGGATCGACTGGCGCGTGCGCAGCTCCCACAGCCCCGCATCCGCGATATTATGCTTCTCCCAGGCGCGCTCGCCGACGCGTTCCATCGCCCGGAAATCCTCTTGTCCCGCAATCCGGAACAGGCGCTTGTCGACGAAGGCCTGCACGTTGGAGAGGATGATCTGGCCATAGGCGTCGTGCTGGATCTGCGCATAGGCCTGGTTGCCGACCCGCACCGGCCCCATGCCGCGATAGCCCTTGAGGCCCGGTTCGAGCCTTTCCTCCAGCCGCGGCTCGCCCATCACGCCATAGAGCGGCTGGATATGCCCGCGCTGCTCCTGGTCGACGATGTTGCGAAGATAGGAAAGATAGGATTCAAGCACATCGAGTGCGCCGAGCCGGTTGAGCGCCTGCACCGTGTAATAAGCGTCGCGGATCCAGCAGTAACGATAATCCCAGTTGCGCTGCGATCCGGAATGTTCCGGAATCGAGGAGGTCAGCGCCGCAACGATAGCGCCGGTCTCCTCATGCTGGCACAGCTTGAGCGTGATCGCGGCGCGGATCACCGCTTCCTGCCATTCGAGCGGCGTCGCAAGGCCGCGTACCCAACCTTGCCATTCGGCGGTCGTGTCGGCGAGCATCTGGCCCACCGCCATTGGCAGGTCGGCGTCAAAACTTTCATCCGGTCCGAGGAACAGGATCAGCTCCTGTTCCAACCGGAAGCTGCGTTCCTCCAGAATGAAGCCGATCGGGGCATTGGTGGTAAGCCGCAGCGTCTGGCGGTCGAGCTGGTAGCGAATATGGTTGGTGCCGCTGGTCCGCGGCGCCTCGGCGGGGTTCCAGCCCTGTCCCGGGCGAAGCCGGATGCGAATGCGCGGGCTGCCGGCGAGCGGCCGCACCCGCCGGACGAAGGCGACCGGCCGGTAATTGCGGCCGTGGCGGCGAAAGCGCGGACAGAAATCCACCACCTCAATCGCATTCCCCGCCGCGTCCTTATGGCGCGACAGCAGGATCGGCGTATTGCGCACATAATCCTGCTCCACATCGTGCGCGCCTTCGAGGTCGATCGACCAGAAACCCTGCGCAACGCCGGGCGCGTCGAAATCCACCTCGTCGAGCAGGGCCGAGAAGGCGGGATCGCCATCGACACGCGGCACGCAGCCCCACACGAACCGGCCGCACCGATCGACCAGAGCGCTTACCTGGCAATTGCCGATCGGCCATAAATCAAGCGTGGCGGTCATGCCGCGAGCGCCGCTTCGAGCCAGGCGCGGACGGCCGTCACGTCGGGAAGACGATAGCGCGCGGCGGTGGCGCGCGGGGGCCCGACCAATATTCCCGCCCCACCCCGCTCCGCCGCGGTCCGGAAGGCATCCTCATCGGTCAGGTCGTCACCCATGAAGATCGGCCGCGTGCCGCGCATTGGCGGCTCGTCCAGCAGCGCGACGAGCGCGGCGCCCTTGTCCGCGCCGCGCATACGCAGTTCGAACACCATCTTGCCTGGCTGGAGCGACAGCCCCGATTCCTCCGCCAACGCCTGCGCAAGGTGGCGGCACGCGCCTTCATGCTGGGGTGCGGCACGATAATGAAGCGCGACGCCGAATGGCTTTTCCTCAACTAGCGTACCGGGATAACGCGTCGCCGCATCACGCAGGCGCGCGATCAGGCGCGGCAAGTTGGAAGGCGGTTCGGGCGATTTGGAGCGGCCATCGGGCCAGCGCAACTCGAGCCCATGGCTTCCGCCCACCGCGAACGCGCAATGCCCGAACAGGGCTTCGATCTCCGCACGAGGCCGGCCGCTGATAATCGCCAATCTACCCTGTAGCCGATCCGCCAGCTCCTCCATGAGCATCGCGAGCGGCGCGTCGACTGCGACTGCGTCGGGCCGGTCGACAATATCGACGAGCGTCCCGTCGAAGTCGAGGAACAGGCTCGCCCCGACGAGCAGATCGGCCGGGGGGAGGCCGGGCGATTCGGGCATCGGCGTGGACGTCGATGCCCGGAGGGAGGCCGTCGCAGGGGATTGCGCCATCATCCAATAACATGTGCCCTCCGCCTGCGTTCCGTCCGGACCAGTTGATAGGCCGACGCGCGTGACGAAGCTTTTCGACGGCCAATCCTGGCTCGCTTGCCCTACTGCCAAATCCGCCTATCTGCCGCGTACAACCGGCAGGGATTGGCTCATGATCATCCGCAGCGACGAATATGAGGATATCGACGTCCCCGGCCATGGGCCAATGCGAGTCCACCTTTTCCGTCCCATGGCCGACGGCCGCTTTCCGGGCGTGCTCTTCTTCTCGGAAATCTACCAGGTGACCGGCCCGATCCGCCGGCTGGCGGCTTTGATCGCGGGCCAAGGTTATGTCGTCGGTGTGCCCGAGGTCTATCACGAATATGAGCCCGCCGGCACGGTGCTGGCCTATGACCAGCCCGGCACCGACCGCGGCAATGAGCTCAAATTCGCCAAGCCGGTCGCGGCCTATGACGCCGATGCCCGCGCAGCGCTCGCCTTCCTCGCCGCGCATCCGGCCTGTACCGGCAAGCTTGCGACGATGGGCGTGTGCCTGGGCGGCCATCTCGCCTATCGCGCCGCGCTCAATCCCGAGGTTGCGGCCGCCGCTTGCTTCTATGCGACAGACATCCATTCGGGCACTTTGGGTGAGGGCAAGGCGGACGACAGCCTCGCGCGAATGGACGAACTCAAGGCCGAGACGATGTTCGTCTGGGGGCGGCAGGATCCGCATGTCCCGTTCGAAGGCCGTGAAAAGATCCGTGCGCGATTGCAGGAGGTCGGCGCAACTTATGAATGGCACGAGGTCAATGCGCAGCATGCCTTCCTGCGCGACGAAGGCCCGCGCTACGATCCGGCGCTTTTTCTAGAGGCGGTCGGCTGGATGCTGGCGCTGTTCGCCCGCACGCTCCATTAGAGCGACCGTGCGGGCGGCCCGAACCACCGGTGGCGCGTTATCAAACGCGTCTGCGATATTGAACCGATAGATGTTGGAGCGAGAGTGAGCCGGCCAGTCATCGATGAGGCGCAGCTCGAACGGCTGATCCCGCACTTCTACGGCCTCGTGCGCGCCGACCCGATGCTGGGTCCCTTGTTCAACGACGCGGTCGACGACTGGCCCAGCCACCTGGAACGGCTCGTCGCCTTCTGGTCTTCGGTGATGCTCACCACCGGCCGCTACAAGGGCAATCCGATGGCGGCGCATCTCAAGCATGGTGCGCGGATGACGCCCGAAATGTTCGATCGCTGGCTTGCGTTGTGGGCACAGGCGACCGCGGAGATCGTCCCACCCGAAATCGCCCGCGCGCTCCAGGACAAGGCCGCGCGTATCGCCGAGAGCCTGAGCCTGGCCTTGTTCTTCAGGCTCGAGCCGGCGCCCGCGCCCAAGAGCTAGGCCTATCGAGGAAGCCAGACCCGGTCCACGACGACGCCGGGGTTCGTGGTCGCAATGCGGAATATGTGGCCGCCGCCGCCAAGCGTCGGGAGCGGCACGGACAGGCGGGCATAATTGTCCTGGACGGCAACCGCGCGGATCTTTCCATTCTCGTCCTCCGTCCCTCCCGAACCCGGCACTTCGTAAACCGCCGGCGCCTGTCCATCCACGCCGATCGCGACCGAGAGCTTCTGCCCGGGATAGAGCCGGAACGAGGGCAGGAAATCGACATAGGCTCGCCCCGCGCCTTCGCGATTGGTGAAGCGATATTCGAGAGAGGGTCCATCCCCGCTCCGCCCATCCGCTGGCACACCGCCGGACGCCGACCGCACCACCATGGCGCGCGCGCTCGTTCCAAGGCCAGCCACCGACACCCATGAATTTCCGCCCGCGCCGACCTGCCGGTCGAAACGTGCGGCATCGCGCCAATTGGCTTCCGCCGGCGCCGCTGCTTTGGTGGGAAACTCGCCACCGGGCGCCGCCTTTTCACCCCATGGCCAGCGCACCTGGCTCGACCAGGAGGTCAGGTCGTGCGCGGTCTCGAGGCCCGGCATCATCTCCTTCCATTTCCCGCCCGCGAGCTGCGTATTGTAGCGGTCGACCTCCTCCGTGAGCTTTTGCCGAAGCGCCTCGATTTCCTGCGCGTTGGCGGCCGGATCGACGCCCGCCTGGATATCGCGATCCGCGAGAAAGATGAGCCCGGTCATCGCCAGCACGCGTGCCGGAAAGCCGACCATCTCCACATAGGCGTCGCGCGCTTCGGGGGCGATGTCGGCAGGAAGCTGCGCCTCGCGTGCAAGCAGCGCACGATAGGATTGCCGCAACGCGGCGGCACGCTCGGGCGTGAGCGAAAGCGCCCATCCGCGGTTCATCAATTCGGGTTTGCGGATGGTCCCCAGCCGATAATAGTCCGCCAGGAATGCCGCTAGCCGCGGCGCGGTCGCAGCACCAAAATTTCGCGCGGTGAAATCGTGGAGGAAGCGCGGCTGCGATGCCGGCCCCATCCGCTCGGGATTCCATGCGAGACGGGCGAAATGATCGATCCCGATCTCCATCGGCTTGATATCGCCGACATTGATCACCCAGACCCGGCGGGCGTCGTTGTTCCAGGCCTTCTCCAGTTCCTCCCACATCAAGGCCGGTGCGGTCGTGTTGATCCACGTGTAGGAATGCGGCGAGCCGTAATAAGACAGATGCCAGTAGACGCCGGCTCCGCCTGTGCGCTTGCGTTCCGCAGGCGAACTCAGCCGCCTGAGATAGCCGAAATTGTCGTCCGCCCACACCAATGTCACGTCGGAGGGTACCGCCAGTCCGCCGTCATAGATCGGCAGCACCTCCTTGTAGGGGACGAAGATCTGGGCGACCGGCCCCCATTGCCGGGTGACATATTTGTCGATCAAGGCGCGTTCGTCGGCGATGACGCGGCTGACGGTCGCGATGCGCGTGGGGATGTCGTTCGGCCCCTCCATAGCCTGATCGTGAATACCGCGAATGCCGGTCGTCCAGACCGCTTCGTAGGTGCCGCGCTCTTTCGCGGTCTTTTCCCATACCGATCGGATGGCATCCTGGTTGACGCTATAATCCCATTTGCCCTGCTTCGCCTCGTTCCAGTGGATATTGTTGTACAGCATCGGCTCGCAATGGGACGAGCCGACGACCACGCCATATTCGTCCGCCAGCGCGGCATTTTCGGGGATCGATCCGAATTCGGTGGTCACGCCGTGCATCGCCGGCCAGATGTAATTCAGCCGCAGGCGCAACATGAGATCGTAGACCTTGGCATAGGTTTTCGGCCCGATATTGCCACGCTGCGGGTCGAACGTGTTGCTGGCCCAGCGGCTGATCCCCCAATCCTCGTCGTTGATGAAAATGCCGCGATATTTGACGGCGGGGCTATCCACACTGGGCGATGTCGCAATGACGAACAACGACGCCTGGTGTGCGACCGGGACATCCGCCCACCAGTTCCACGGCGAAACCCCGATTTTTTCGGACAATTGGGTCAGGCCATAAGCCGTGCCGCGCCGATCGCTTCCCACAATCACGAGTGCCCGCCTCACGCCCGGCATGGGATTGTCGACGATCTGCGTGAGCGTCGCTTCCCATTTCCCCCTGATCAGGTCGAGCTTGCGCAATTTGCCCGCCGCGGCCAACCGGTCGATCAGCGCGCTATGTCCCAACGTGCCGGCCAGGATGAGGTCATGGCCGCTTTGCTTCCGTCCAACCGCCGGATGCTTACCCGTCACGCGCGCGACATCGTCGGCCAGCATGTCCGCGGCCAGGCGGACCACGCGATAATCGCCGGCGTCGATCAGGATTGGCGCTACGCCATGGCTGCCAACCAGCTCGACCGACGGGCCCTTGCCGGCCGGCGCCGTGCCGATCTGGAGAGCGGCGGCTGAGCATGTTTGCGCTGGCAAGATCAAGGCCAACCCAAGCAATACGCGGTTTCTCACCATCGCTCTCCTCCATCTGGCCCGCTCTCGCACAAGCTCATGTGCGATCTGAATGGGCTTTATCCGTCGGACTGATAGACCAGGTTGGGGCGCGCGCCATGCGCGAGTTGCGACATCCGTTCGCGCGAAACCGCGGCGGTGCATCTCCTCGTCAGTCCGGCGAGCAAACGCGCTTCGATGTGATCTTCCGCTTGGATTGGATATCCTATATCTTTATCGGGTGCCCATGTCCTCCCAGCCTCCCGCCGCCGCCCAGACGTCCGACTCCGAGCCACAGACTTGGCCGGCGGCGCCCTTCGGCAATCCCCCGCGCCCGCCGGTGGGTTCGACGCTGGTGGAGTGGGCCTACGAGCATTTGCTGTCGATGCTGATGACGGTCCAGATCGCGCCCGGCGAACGGATCGCGATCGACAAGGTCGCGCGCCAGCTCGGCATCTCACAGACGCCGGTGCGCGAAGCGCTGAGCCAGCTCGAGGCGGAAAAGCTGGTCTCCAAGATGCCCAACGTCGGCTATCGCGCCAGCCCGCGCATGACGCGCGAAGAAGTGCAGGACCTCTACACGCTTCGGCTCCTGATCGAGCCTTATGCCGCGGCGCGCGCGGCCGAACGCATCGACGCGGAGACGCTCGCGACGCTGGAGGGGATCGAGCGCGATATGCGCGTCATCGATGACACGGATGACCGCGCCTTCGCTCGCTTTGCCGAAGCCGACGCCAAGCTCCACCGCCTGATCGCGACCGGCAGCGGCAATCACCTGATCGCTGCGACGATCGAGCGGCTCCATTCACATCTCCAGATCTTCCGTTCGCTCTACCGCACCAATGCGCCTGAACAGGCGGCGGCCGAACATCAGCGCATCATCCAGGCGCTGATCGCGCATGATCCCGCCGCCGCGGAGGCCGCGGTGCGCGATCATCTCGAACGCTCGAAGGATCGCATGGACCGCGTCTCCGCAAGGCCCGCCAAACAGGTCGGCTGATCCACGGACGATCGCGCCCCATCCCGCCGGTCCCTCCCGCGGGCCCGCGATCCCGGCGCCCTGAAAACGGGCCAATCTCTCCCCACAGCCCGTCGCAGAAAGTGAGGGAGGGCGCTTGACGGCTTCACGGGCGGCCCTTACCAATCGCACTCAGATCATATATGATATGAAAATGAGAGGTTCCCTGGAGATGAAGGTGAAGGGCAGTTTTTGCCGTCATCGCCATTTGCTTGCGGTCGGGCTTGCCGCAATGCTCGCGGCGGGTGCGCAGGCCGAGACGAATGTGCTCACGCATTTCACCCTGATCGACGGGACCGGGCGGAGCCCTGTGGCGGATCAGGCGCTGGTGATCACCGACGGCAGGCTGGGCTGGGTCGGTCCCGCATCCAAATTGAAGGCGCCGGCCGGCGCCGCCGTCGAGGACCTGAAGGGGAAATATGTCCTCCCCGGCCTGATCGACAACCATGTCCATCTCGGCCTGGTCAACGGCATCGCCCAGGACCTCAAATATCAGACGCCGGAGAATATCGAGAAGCAGCTCCATCTCTATGCCGCCTACGGCATCACCAGCGTGCAGACATTGGGCACCGAGAAGGACCTGATCTTCCCGCTGCGCGATGCCGAGCGCGCCGGGCGGCCCGACATGGCGCGCATTTTCACGGTGGGCCAGGGCGTGGTGTTCAAGGGCAGCTATGGCGGCGTGCCCGGCCTCGACCAGTCGGTCGCGACGCCGGAAGAGGCGCGCCGCATGGTCGACGCGGAGGCGGCCAAGGGGGCCGACGCGATCAAATTATGGGTCGACGACGAGTTCGGCACCCTGTCGAGCCGGATGCCGCCCGCGATCAGCAGCGCGGTGATCGACGAGGCGCACAAGGACGGCAAGAAAGCGATCGCGCACATCTTTTATTACGACAACGCTGCGGAGCTGACGCGCGAGGGCATCAACGGCTTCGCGCACGAGGTGCGCGACTGGCCGGTCGATGCCGCTTTGCTGGGGCGAATGAAGGCCAAGGGCGTGTGGCAGATGGCCGCGACGCTGAGCCGCGAAGCTTCCTTCACCTATACGATGCTGCCTTTCCTGGACGATCCCTTCTTCTCGCGCGGCGTCACCCCCCAGGTTCTAGCCGAACTGCGCAGCCCCGAGCGGATCAAGAAGCTCGCCGCCGCGCCCAACTTTCCCAAATATGCGCCGACTCTGCGCAACGCGATGCGCAACTTCGCCGCCGAGGCGAAGGCGGGCATCCGCTACGGCATGGGGACGGACAGCGGCCCGACCGCGCGCTTCCCCGGATATTTCGCGCATTGGGAGCTCGAGCTGATGGTCAAAGCGGGGGTCACCCCGCTCCAGGCGCTCACCGCCGCGACGGGGCATAATGCCGAATTCCTTGGCGCAAAGGATATCGGCACGGTCCAGCCGGGCAAATGGGCCGACCTGCTGGTGCTGGACAAGAACCCCGTCGCGGATATTCGCAACACGCGGACGATCCACGAGGTGTTCATCGCCGGCCGCAAGGTACCGACCATCTGGCAACTCTGCACCGGCCGCGCCGCCGACGCGTGCGCGGCGAAGTGACCGAGGCCGTCGCGAGCCCGCTGCCCGAGGGTAGCCTCGATATTGCAGGCGCGGCGGCGGCATCGAGCCGTGCGCGCTATCTCGTCTTGGCGTTCATCATCGCGGCGTATTTCATCACCTATGTCGATCGCGTCCTGCTGTCGGTGTCGGAACCGTTCATCGAGAAGAGCTTCGGCTTCTCGACCGTGACGATGGGATGGGTGCTGTTCTGCTACAGCATCGCTTATGCCGCGTTCCAGATCCCGGGCGGCTGGTTCGGCGACAAGGTCGGCCCGCGCATCGCTATGACATGCGTGGTGATCTGGTGGTCGGTGTTCACCGCCTTGACCTCGCTCACCTGGTCGGCCGCATCGATGGGCACCTGCCTGTTCCTGATCGGGATGGGCGAGGCGGGCGCCTTCCCCATCGCCAACCGCGCATTGTCGCGCTGGATGCTGCCGTCCGAACGCGCGATCGCGCAGGGGGCAACGCATGCTGGATCGCGGCTGGGCAGCACGCTCACGCCGCTCATGGTCGTGCCGCTGATCGGCCTGACCGCGCTCGCCTGGCGCCTGCCTTTCCTCCTGTTCGCGGTGGTCGGGATCGTATGGGCGCTGCTGTGGTACCGTTTCTATCGCAACTCGCCGGCCGAGCATCGCCTGGTCAATGCCGCCGAAGAGCAGCAGATTTCGCGCGCGCTCGGTTTCCGCGGAGGCGCCAAGCGCCAGGTGCCGTGGAAGCAGATATTGTCCAACCCGCAGATGTGGCTGCTGGGCGCGATGTATTTCTGTTACGCCTATGACATCGGCGCGTTCCTGAGCTGGTTCCCCAAATATCTGAATGCCGCGCGCGGCGTCGACCTCAAGCATATGGGCTTCTATGCGAGCCTGCCGTTCCTCGCCGGGCTGCTCGGCGACGTCACGGGCGGGGTCGTATCCGATTCATTGGTCAGGCGGACGAGCAACCTCCGCTTCGCGCGCAGGATCGTCTCGATCACCGGTTTCTGGGTGTCCGCCGTCACCGTGCTCTGCGCCGCGCTGGCAGCCGATCCGATGGTCAGCCTCGCCTGGTTCGCGGTCGCGCTGTTCGCGCTCGAGCTTACGGTCGGCGTGTCGTGGGCGATCACGCTCGACGTCGGCGGGGAATTTGCCGGTTCGGTCTCCGCGGTGATGAACACGATGGGTAATATCGGCGCCGCGATGGCGGTCGCGGTTACGGCGTGGCTCGCGTCGCGCTTCGGGTGGGCTTCCGCATTCATGGTGATCGCCGCGCTTGCCGCGCTTGCGGGCCTGATCACGCTCACCATCGACGCATCGCGCCGCTTCTACCGCGATGAGGCATTCCTATGAGCGGCGCGTGCGCCGGGAGATATCGAGGGAGTTTTTTGTAAGGTGAACAAGATCATGCTCGCCGGGTTTGGCGTGCTCTCGCTTTCAGGCCAGGCCATGGCGGCCGATATTTTGCCGAAGGGCAATGCCGCGCATGGGCAACAGCTGTTCGCGCGTTGCAGCGCGTGCCACACGATCGGCCAGAGCGGCGGCAAGACGGGGCCCGCGCTGAATGGCGTCGTCGGCCGCAAGGCGGGTATGGTGGCAAATTATGCCTATTCGCCGGCGATGAAGAATTCGCGGCTGACGTGGGACGCGGCGACGCTCGCGCATTTCCTCCAGGCGCCTTCCAAGTTCGTGCCGGGCACGAAGATGTTCTTTCCCGGCCTCGCTAGCCCGCAGGACCAGGCGGATGTCGTGGCTTATCTCAAGCAATATCGCGCGGACGGCAGCAAGAAGTGACAGATAATCAATCCATGTTTGGCGCCTTGCGCCTGCCCCGCTCCATCCTGTTCGGTCGCGGTCAGCGCCGTGCGCTCGGCTCCGTCACCTCCAGGATCGGAAAGCGCGCTTTGCTGTGCACCGACGCGTGGCAAGGGGCACAGCCGATTTTCAAGGAGATCGTCGCGGATCTGGAAGCGCACGGAATCGAGACGCTCGTTTTCGACCGGACGATCCCCGATCTGCCGATCAGTTCGATTACCGCCTGCATCGAAACGGTCAGCGGCTTTGCGCCTGACGTCGTGATCGGCATTGGCGGCGGCAGCTCGATGGACATGGCGAAGGTGGTGGCCGTGCTGCTGACGCATGGCGGCGATGTCCGCTCTTATTATGGCGAGTTCGCTGTGCCGGGTCCGGTCGTTCCGCTCATCGCGGTGCCGACGACCTCGGGCACCGGGTCCGAGGTCACCCCGGTTGCGGTGGTCGCCGACGAGGAGCGCGGCGCGAAGGTCGGCATAGCAAGCCCGTACCTGGTCCCGCTGGTCGCGGTGTGCGATCCCGAAATGACGGTCACGTGCCCGCCGGTGCTCACCGCCTGCTCGGGCGCGGATGCGCTGACCCACGCGGTTGAGGCGTTCACCACTCTTGCCCGGTCGAGCGATCCCCTGCTCACCGAACAGCATGTGTTCGTCGGCAAGAATGTGTTGTCGGACCATTTCGCCAAGCTTGCCGTCACGAACATCTTCCGCTTCCTCGATCGCGCCTATCGCGACGGCAGCGACATCGAAGCGCGCGAGGGAATCATGCTTGCCGCGCTCGCCGCGGGTTGTGCCTTCGGCACCGCCGGAACCGCGGCGGCGCACGCGCTGCAATATCCGGTGGGCAACCTCACCCACACCGCGCATGGCGATGGCGTCGCGACTTTGCTGCCCTTCGTGATGCAATATAACCGGCCGGCCTGCGTCGGCGCCTTCGCCGAACTCGGGCGCGCGGTCGGCCTGGCCGACGGCACGCCCGACGCCATGTCGCAGGCCTTCATCGACGCGGTCGCCGATCTGCTCGCCAGGGTGAAGATCCCGCTCTCGCTCGCCGCGCTCGGCCTCAAAGCCGACCAGCAGGATTTCGTCGCCGAGAATGCGCTGAACGCCGCGCGGCTGGTGAAGAACAATCCCCGTCCTCTCGACCTCTCCGCAATGCAGAGCATCACCCGCGCCGCCTTTTCGGGCGACCGGGCGGCGCTGCGCGCGCTCTAATGCAACAGGGTATCAGTATGACGTCCAATACCTACGCCGCCCCGTCCGCTAACGGCAGGGAAGGCCCGTTCGCAGTCCCCACCGACCTCCTGATCGGCGACGGCTGGCGGCCCGCCGCCAGCGGCAAGCGGATCGACATCCTCGACCCCTCGACCGAGAAGGTTCTGAGTTCGGTCGCGGATGCCGACGTCGCGGAAGGGCTCGCCGCCGTCGATGCCGCTGCTGCTGCTGCGGCGGCATGGGCCGCCACCGCGCCGCGCAAGCGCGCCGAAATCCTGCAATCCTGTTTCCATGCGATCATGGCCGAGCAGGAATGGCTCGCGCAGATCATCTCGCTGGAGAATGGAAAAGCCTTGTCGGATGCGCGCGGCGAGGTTGCCTATGCCGCGGAATTCTTCCGCTGGTATGCCGAGGAAGCGGTTCGCATCAACGGCGAGCTTGCGGTCTCCCCATCGGGCGCGAACCGCATCATGGTCCAATATCAGCCGATCGGCATCGCGCTGCTGATCACGCCATGGAATTTCCCCGCCGCGATGGCGACGCGCAAGATCGCACCCGCGCTCGCGGCCGGCTGCACCTGCATTCTCAAGCCGGCCGAGGAAACGCCGCTGACCGCATTGGCGGTGGCCGAGATCATGCGGCGTGCGGGCGTGCCCGCGGGCGTGGTCAACGTCGTCAACACCAGCGACCCGGGGCCGGTCTGCAGCGCGATCCTTCACGACCCGCGCGTGCGCAAGCTCTCCTTCACCGGATCGACCGAGGTCGGCCGCATCCTGCTGCGCGAGGCGGCGGATTCGGTGATAAGTTCCTCGATGGAATTGGGCGGCAACGCGCCCTTCCTGGTCCTGGACGATGCCGATCTCGATTCCGCGATCGAAGGCGCGATGATTGCCAAGATGCGCAACGGCGGCGAGGCCTGCACCGCGGCCAATCGCTTCTATGTCCAGCGCGGGATCCATGACCTGTTCGTATCGGGGCTCGTCGCCCGCATGCGCGCCATGAAGTTGGGCGCGGGAATCGAGAATGCAACCCAGTGCGGGGCGATGATCAACCGCCAGGCGATCGACAAGATCGAACGCCTGGTGGCCGATGCGGTCGCGAAGGGCGCCGAGGTCCGGCTCGGCGGCACGGCCTCGGAGGGTGCCGGTTTCTTCTATCCACCCTCGGTCATCGCCAATGTGCAGCCCGGCTCGGAAATCCTCACCGAGGAAATCTTCGGGCCGGTGGCGGCGGTCATCCCCTTCGACGATCCCGAGCAGGCGATCGCGCTTGCCAATGCGACCGAATATGGCCTCGCCGCCTATGTCTACAGCGAGAATCTGAAGAAGGCGCTGCGGATCGCCGAGCGGATCGAATGCGGGATGGTAGCGGTCAATCGCGGCCTGGTCTCGGATGCGGCGGCGCCGTTCGGGGGCGTCAAGCAGAGCGGGCTCGGACGCGAGGGCTCGCACCATGGGCTGCTGGAATATTGCGAAGCCAAATATATCGCCGTCAGCTGGTGATCGGACGGCGGTTCGACGGAAAAACGGAAAACCCGTGGCAAAAAATACGACATGAGGATGATATGAAAGGCATTTCCCGGCGTGGGCTGCTCGCCAGTACCGCATCCACATTGGTGCTTTCGGGGCTGGCGGGCAGCAGCCGGGCCATCGCCGCGCCCGCGCCTTCGGGGAGCGCCGTTCCGCACCCCGATACCGAATGGCGCTATTATGCGGCCGACCAGGCGAACACGCGCTATTCGCCGCTCGACCAGATCAACGCCGCCAATTTCAACGACCTGGAAGTCGCCTGGAGCTTCAAGACCGACGCGCTCGGCGCACGGAAGGAATATCAGTTCGAAGCGACGCCGCTGCTGATCAAGGGACGGCTGTTCACAACCGCCGGTTCGCGCCGGGACTGCATCGCGCTCGACGCCGCGACGGGCGAATTACTGTGGATGCATCGGCTCGACGAGGGCGAGCGCGCGCTTAATTCACCGCGCCAGCTGTCCGGTCACGGCGTCTCTTATTGGACTGACGGGACCAAGGAACGCATCCTCTACGTCACGATCGGCTATCAGCTCGTGTCGCTCGATGCGGCGACCGGGCAGGTGGATCCCGAATTCGGCGTCAATGGCGTGGTCGACCTCAAGCGCGATTTCGACCAGGAGATCGACCCCGTCCATTCGGACGTCGGCCTGCATTCCACGCCCTTGGTCGTTAAAGATGTGGTCGTGATCGGCGCCGCCCACACCGCGGGGGACGTCCCGGAAGTCCGCCAGAACGTGAAGGGCTATGTCCGCGGTTTCGATATCAAGACCGGGCGCAGGAAGTGGATCTTCCATACGATCCCGCTCAAGGGCGAGTATGGCTACGAGACCTGGATCGGCGGCGATGCCGACAAAGCCGGAAATACCGGCTCCTGGGCGCAGATGTCGGCCGACGAGGAACTGGGCCTGGTCTATATCCCGGTCGAGCTGCCGACCGGCGACGAGACCGGAATCTATCGCCGCGGCAACGCATTGTTCGGCGAATCGCTGGTCGCGGTGGATATCGAGACGGGCTTCCGCAAATGGCATTATCAGATGGTGCATCACGGCTTGTGGGATACCGATCTCCCCTGCGCGCCGATCCTGTGCGACATCCCGCATAACGGGCGGATGGTGAAGGCGCTCGCCCAGCCAAGCAAGCAGGCCTATCTCTATGTGCTGGACCGCACCAACGGTAAGCCGATCTGGCCGATCGTCGAGCGCAAGGTCGAGGCGGGCGACGTGCCCGGCGAATGGTATTCGCCCACCCAGCCCGTTCCGACCAAACCGCCGGCTTATGATCAGCAGGGTGTATCGATCGATGACCTGATCGATTTCACGCCCGAGCTGCGCGCGCAGGCGGTCGAGTTCGTCAAGAATTACAAGATCGGTCCGCTTTTCACCCCGCCCGTGATCAGCAAGCCCGAACGCTGGGGTACGATCTCGGCGCCAGGCGTCCAGGGCGGCACCAATTGGCCGGGGGGTTCGTACGACCCGGAAACGCACATCGCCTACATCTATTCGAAGACGCAGCCGTCGGTGATGGGCATCATTCCCAACGCCAACACCAGCGTTTCCGAATTCGCGTACGTCCACGGCATAGCCGGCATGGCGCCGCGCAAGATGTCCAGGATGGGCGCGGAATCGGGCGGCGGCGACTTCAGGCCTCCCGCCCCGCCCCCGCCCAAGCCGGGCCAGAAAGCGGGTGGGCTGCCTCCCGGCTTCCTCGCAATCCAAGGGCTTCCGCTGCTCAAGCCGCCTTACGGCCGCATCACAGCGATCGACCTGACCAAAGGCGACATCGCCTGGCAGGTCGCGCACGGTGAAACGCCCGACAACATCCGCAACCATCCCGCGCTCAAGGGCCTCAAAATCCCCCGCACGGGACGCCCCGGGAACCTGGGTCCCCTCACCACCAAGACGCTGGTGATCTGCGGCGAGGCGGGATTCTACACCAACGAATATGGCGTGCGCGGCGCGATGCTGCGCGCCTATGACAAGGCGACCGGCCAGGAAAAGGGCGCGGTGTATATGCCGGCTCCCCAGAGCGGCTCGCCGATGACCTATATGCTACAGGGAAAGCAATATATTGTGGTCGCGATCGGCGGCGGGAATTATAGCGCGGAGCTCGTTGCGTACAGATTACCCGGGAAAGCATGATGGCTGAGCATAGCAAAATCCACGTCTGGGGCTCTGCTGCGATGGGCGGCGCATTGCTGCTGCTGGGAGGCGCGATCGCGCATGCCGAGGCCTCCGAACGGACGGTCTGGAGCGGCGTCTATGCCAGCGATCAGGCGGAGCGTGGCAAGGCCGCTTATGCCGAGCAATGCGCAGGATGCCATGGCGCCACGCTTGCCGGAATCGACACGGCCCCGCCGCTCACGGGCAGCGTCTTCCTCAACAATTGGAACAACACCTCGGCCGGCGACCTGTTCGAGCGTATCCATTCGACCATGCCGCTGAACAATCCCGGCAGCCTGAGCGCCAAGGCGACAGCGGATATCGAGGCCTATATTTTCCAGGCGAACGGCTTCCCCGCCGGCCAAGCGGCGCTGCCGCCGAGCCAGCCAATGATGGCGGGAATCAAGATCCTCGCGACCAAGCCTGCGGGCTGAGGCCTTCGAACCGCCCCCTTCGTTGCGAGGAGCGTAGCAACGAACCAATCCAGATCCGCGCCAGGATTGGATTGAGGCTGATGCAGGTTTTTGCCGTCATTGTGAGCCGCGCAGCGGCGCGGCAATCCAGTCCCTCGCTCTCCTCCCGCGCAGGCCTGGATCGCGTCGTCGCTCCGCTCCTCGCGATGATGACCATGGTGCGAAGGCTTCCACCGTCGTCAAGCCGGACCTCGCGATGTCCGACCGCCTCAACCGAATCGATGACGATTGAGGAGGGAGAGGTCTACTCTCCCGTCCATCCCGGAAGCGTCTTGTTGCCGCCGAGGAAGTTGGCGACGCCGCGCCGGAAGTCGGCGCTGCCATAGACCATCGCGATCAAATCCTCGACGTCGGGCAGGTTGGCGGAGCGCATCCGCCGCAGCATTTCCTTGGTCGCGCGCGTCGTCAGCGGCGCATTCTCGGCGGCGCGACGGCAGAGCGACTCCGCCGCGGCATCCAGCTCATGCGCCTCGACGATCTGGTGAAGGAAGCCGCTTGCCAGCAATTCGGGCGCGGGCACCAGCTCGCCGAGCAGAACCATGCGCTTGGCCATTTGCACGCCGATGGCGCCGCCGATCCGGGCGATGCTCATGGCCGACAGGCAATTGCCGATTGTGCGGCCGATCGGCGAGCCGAAACGCGCATTAGGCGTGGCGATCCGGAAGTCGCATGCCGACGAGATATTGAGCCCGCCGCCGACCGCCCATCCATCGACGATCGCGATCGTCGTGCAGGGGATTTCATCGATCGCCCCGATGCAGGTGTCGATGTCGCGCTCATAGTCCACACCTTGTTCGCCGGTCCGGTAATCGGCGAATTTCGATATGTCGGTGCCGGAGATGAAGGCCTTGCCCCCCACGCCGCGAAAGGTCGCGACGCGGATATTCGGATCGGCCGCAATATCGCGCGCGGCATCGCGCAGATCGTGCCACATCTGGCTGGTCAGCGCATTATGCGCTGCCGGATTGTCGAAGCGGATATGCGCTTCGTCGCCCTTCTTCTCATAGACCAGCCGAGCCCCGGTCATTCCGCAGCCTCCGCGGAAGGCGATAGCAGGCCTTTGTCGATCAGCTCCCGGCGAATCTCATCCGCATGCTCGTTGAGCAAGGGCGGGGGCAGGCGCACCTCCTGCGGCGTGCCGCGCATCTTGACGGGAAATCCGAGCGCCTTGAATTCGCCTTCGACCGGATGAGGCACCTGCATGACCATATCGCGCGCGATAGCCTGTTCGCTCGTCACGGCCTCCCCATAATCGAGGATGGGTGCGGCCGGCACGCCCGCCGCCAGCAGCGCGTCGATCCATTCCTGCTTGGTGCGGGTGAAGAAGGTCGGGGCCAGATCCTCGATCAGGCTGGTCCGGTTGGCCACGCGCGCGGCATTGGTCGAATAGCGCGGATCATCCTGCAGCTCCTTCCGCCCGATGACGTCGAGGAAGGTGAGCCACAGCCCCTGATTGGCCGCGCCGATCACGAACCACCCGTCCGACGCCATCACCGCCTGATAGGGCGCGGACATGCGATTGGCCGAGCCGATTGGCGTGGGCGACTTGCCCGTGCCCCACAATTCGGTGGTCTCCCAGACCGAAAGGCCGAGCGCAGCCTCGAGCAAGGACGCGTCGATATATTGGCCCTCGCCGCTCTTTTCGCGGCCGATGATCGCGCTCAGGATGGCATAAGCCGAGAAGAGCCCGGCGCCGAGATCGGCGACCGCGATCGAATTCTTGGCCGGTTCCATGCCGGGGAATCCGTTCGAGCTCAAAATACCCGACATGGCTTGCGCGATCAGATCGAAGCCGGGGCGCTGCGCCCAGGGGCCCGTCTGTCCGAAGCCGGAGATGCTGGCGTAGACGAGGCGCGGATTGATCGCGGCGAGCGTATCATAATCGATGCCGAGGCGGGCAGCGACCCCCGGCCGGGCATTCTCGACCAGAATGTCGGCGGTCTTGACCAGCGCGTACAGAACCTCGCGATCGGCGGGGTCCTTGAGGTTCAGCGTGATGCTGCGCTTGTTGCGATTGAGCGCGAGGAAGCCGGGGCTGTCCGTCCCCTTCAGGCGAAAGCCCATCGAATGACGGGTCGAATCGCCCGTTTGAGGCGGCTCGATCTTGATCACGTCGGCGCCCATGTCGCCCAACAGCATGCAGCAGAAGGGCCCCGCCATGACCTGCGAGATGTCCAAAACCCTCAGGCCGGCTAGCGGCAATGTCGCCATCTTCTCCTCCTTATGGCATTAATTCACCGAGATGACGCCGCATGCAAATGGTGCCACATCTCACCGCAGATCATATTGTATATGATTTTGGCGGCTGCTAGCATCGGCTTCGACAAAGAACAATGGCGCCATCCGCGATGCGGATAAAAAGCGACCGATAATGAGAGGATTAATCTTGAGCAGGCAGTCAGCGGCGCGTGTCTCATCCGCCCGAATTTTCCGTATGGGCACGCTTGCGGCCTGCCTCGCGCTCACCCCGCCGCTCCATGCCGTCGCGGCCGGCGACTGGCAGGATTATGGCCGCGACGGCGGCAATGCGCATTTTTCTCCGCTCAAGGAGATCACGCCCGCGAATGTCGGCAAATTGCGCCAGGCCTGGGTCTACCACATGCGGCCGGCCGGCTATAAGGTCGAGGCCTTCCCCGGAATGCCGGAGGCCATGCGCAAGCGTTTTGCGACCGGTTTCACCCCGTCCGAAGCCACACCGCTGGTCGTGAAAGGCGTGATGTATTTGCCGACGCCCTATGGCCGCGTCGTCGCGCTCGATGCTTCGAGCGGCCGGGAATTATGGGCTTATACGATGCCGCCGCGCGATCAGCCCGCGACGCGCGGTGTCGCTTACTGGCCGGGCGGCGACGGCGTCGGACCACGGATCGTGTTCGGCACGCGCGCGGGCAGGCTGATCGCGCTCGACGCCGCCTCGGGCAAGCCGGCTGCGGGCTTCGGCACAGACGGCGTTGTCGACATGAAGACGCCTGAGGTGATGAACGGCAATCGCGGCGCTCCGCTCGGCATGAGCAGCCCGCCCACCATTTATCAGAACCTGATCATCACCGGCTCGCGCGTGCAGGAAATGCCGGTCAAGGGCGCGTCCGGCGACGTCCGTGCCTGGGATGCGCGCACCGGCAAGCTGGTCTGGACCTTCCACTCCGTGCCGCAGCCCGGCGAATATGGCCATGATACGTGGGAAGGCGACAGCTGGAAGGGCCGGTCGGGCAACAATGTGTGGACCAATGTGGTCGTCGACGACAAGCGCGGCATCGCGTATCTGCCGTTCGGCGCGCCCACGTTCGACCGTTGGGGCGGCGATCGCCACGGCGCGAACCTTTTCGCCAATTCGGTCGTCGCGGTCGACGCGCGCACGGGCAAATATCTGTGGCATTTCCAGACGGTCCATCACGACATTTGGGACGTCGACCTGCCCGTGACCACGTTGATCGACGTGCGCCGCGACGGACGCGTCATTCCCGCGATCGCGGTGATGAACAAGACCGCGATCATGTTCATCCTCGACCGCGTGACGGGCAAGCCGGTCTACGATGTGCGCGAGGTGCCGGTGCCGACCGACACCGATGTCCCGGGCGAGCAGCCCTGGCCGACCCAGCCGATGCCGGCATCACCGCCGCCGCTCGGCCGACTGTCCTACAGCGCGGAGGATTTCAACGATCTCACCCCCGCGATGAAGGCGGCCTGCCAGAGAGTGACCGACGAATTGCACGTCGTTCCCGCGAAGATGTTCCAGCCGCCGCGCGCGGACAGCGCGGTCGCCTTCTTCCCCAGCAGCCTCGGTGGCGTCGACTGGGGCGGCGGTTCGTTCGATCCGCGAACCGGGCTTTACATCATCAACGTCAATGCGCTCGCCAGCCCGCAGCAACTCTCGCAGCAGCCCGACGGCACCTGGGGCATGAAGGAGGGCTATCAATATTTTGAGGATCGGGAGACCGGCAATCCGTGCCAGAAGCCGCCATGGGGCGAGCTGGTCGCGGTGGACGTGAACAAGGGCACGATCGCCTGGCGTCGTCCGTTGGGCGATAACCAGGATCCCGCATTCAAGGATGCCGGCCGGATCAGCGCGGGCGGTCCGATCAGCACCGCGTCGGGGCTGACCTTCATCGGCGCGACCACCGATGACAAGATCCGCGCGTTCGATTCGCGGAGCGGGAAATTGCTGTGGGAGGCGGTCCTGCCCGCATCGAATTACGGCACGCCGATGACCTATCGCGACCGATCGGGGCGCCAGATCATGGCGGTCGTCGCGACCGGAGGCTTTTCGGGGTCGCCTCCGATAAGCGATACGGTCATGGCATTCTCTTTGCGCTGAAACAGGAACCGATGATGCGTAACATGATACTGACCGTCGCTGCCCTGGTCCCGCTCGCGGCGTTGGGAGCCCGCGCCTTGGCCGCGGATCCGCCCACCACGGCCACGCCGGCGCCAGGGCCGGGGCTCGACCTGATCAACCAGCGCTGCATCTTCTGCCACAATACCGCGCAGATATTCTCGCAGCACAAATCGCCCGAAGCCTGGTCGGCGACGGTCGAGCAGATGGCGAATCGCGGCGCGGAGGTGTCGCCCGAGGAAATGAAGATCATCGTCGATTATCTGGCCAAGAATTATGGCGCTCCCGCCGCGTCCACGGCACCGCCGTCCGCGCCACCGCCGAAGAACTAATGCCGTCCTACGAGATTGACGGGCTCAGCCCCTCGATTCCCGACACTAGCTGGGTCGCGCCTTCCGCCGACCTGATCGGCGATGTCCGCCTGGGCGAAGGCGTGGGCATCTGGTTCGGGGCCGTGATCCGCGCGGACAATACGCCGATCGTGCTGGGCGATCGCACCAATATCCAGGAAGGCGCGATGCTCCACTCCGATCCGGGCGTTCCGCTCGCGATCGGGAACGATTGCACGGTGGGGCACCACGCCATCCTGCACGGCTGCACGATCGGCGATCGGGTGTTGGTCGGCATGGGCGCGATCGTGCTCAACACTGCCGTCATCGGCGACGATTGCCTGATCGGCGCCGGCGCGCTGGTGACCGAAGGCAAGGTCTTCCCGCCCGGCAGCCTGATCATCGGCTCGCCCGCCAGGGCGGTGAAGGAACTCGCGCCCGAAGTGATCGAGGGGATCAAGCGTTCGGCAGCGGGCTATGCCAAACGCCAGCAGCGTTTTGCCCGCAATCTGAAGCGGGTGGATAAACCCGCTTGAGGCGGGCTCGGCCGATCGCCGCCAACCAAAACAATCGACGGGAGAGAATGATGCGGATGAGATTGACGGGACTCCTGGCCCTGCCGCTTGCGATGGCCGCATCGGCTGCGCTCGCGGTGACGCCCGCGCAGATCATTGCGCATCACGTCGCGATGATGAAGAAGGGCGATCTGCCTGCAATCATGAGCGATTATGCCGCGAATACGGTGGTGATCGCGCCGCCTGGTCTCGTGCGCGGCCAGTCGGCGAAAGGCGTGGGCGTGTTCGTGGGTTCGAACGAGGCGCGCTGCGTCTTCGCGACGCTTACCGACAAGGATCACCACCCCGGCGTCCGTACGATGGAATCCAGCATCGCGCCGGGCGGCCCCGGCATCGCGCGGCTGAAATGGGTCCAGTTCAGAGGCACACCACAGCAGGTATCGGGCGAGGACATTTTCGTCGTCCGCGACGGCAAGATCGCCTATCAGGCGATCCTGGTGGATCCTTCCCACTAAGTCGGATCATCCAACACATAGCTCGTCATTGCGAGCCGCGCAGCGGCGCGGCAATCCAGGCCCGCCGCTCGCTCCGACCCGACCCTCAGCGGCCCTTCAGCGCCGGTAGAGCGGCAGCTCCCCCGCGACCTTCGAACGCAGGCGGTAAATGCTGGTCGAACCGGTGATGTAGACAATGTGGCCGTCGCCGGCGAACGCGATGTTCGCCGCCACCTCGGGCAGCTTGATCTGCCCCAGCACCTTGCCTTTCGGCGTGATGATCCGGATCCCACCGGGGCCGCTGCTCCAGAGGTTGCCTGCCATATCGATCTTGAGCCCGTCGGGGCCGCCATCGCCGCTGTTGGGCGGATAGTGGATCAAGGTGCGCGGGTGCGAGAGCTTGCCGTTCGGCCCCACCGAATAAGCCCGCACATACATGTCCGGCCCGTAATTGCTGACATACAGCGTCTTACCGTCGGGCGAGAAGCCGATGCCGTTGGGCAGAGTCATGTCGGTGATCACCGCCTGAAGCTTGCCATGGTCGTAGCGAAACACGCCGTTGAACGGCAGTTGTTTCGCCGGATCCTTGTCCATCCCGTTGAACAGGCCGAACGGCGGATCGGTGAACCAGAGCGACCCGTCGCGCGCGAACACCAGGTCGTTCGGGCTGTTCAGCCGCTTGCCGCGATAGTCGGAAAGGAAAGGATGGATGCCGTTGTGCGCGTCGAGCCGCACGATCCGGCGCGCGCCCATCTGCGTCAGCAGCACCGAGCCATCCTTGTCGGTGACCATCGCGTTGGAGCCGATATTCGCACCCGGCGGCGGGTTATGATAGCCGCCCGAATTGTTCAGCAGCACGGTCACCTTGCCTTGCGGCGTCACGGTGAGAAGCTGGTCCTTCTGCACGTCCGAGAACCATAATTTCCCCTGCCGCCACATCGGGCCTTCGGTGAAGACGAAGCCGGTCGCAACGCGTTCGACCTTGGTGCCGGGCGCGATCACCGCGTCGAGCGCGGGATCGAGCCGTTCGATCGACATGGCCGGCGCGCGCGCCGTCACCGCGGCGGCCGGCACGGCCCAGGGCGACGCCGCCATCGCCAGACCGACAGACGTCATCATCCGCAGCATCCTGCGCTTCATTTCCCGTTCCTCCTGGACTTAGCGTGGGGGCCGCATCTGGGCCGCGATCCGCGCACGGTAGGCAGCCTTGGCCGCAAGATCGCGCGCTACGCCGATCACCATCAGCTCGAGCGGCTGCGTGCCCGTGGATTTGATCGAACGCGACTGGCCGATATCGACCGGAACGGCATCGCCATTGTGGATCGCGACCGTCTCGCCCTCGACCGTCACCTCGCCGTCGCCGCCCATTACATAATAAGCCTCGCTCAGATCGGCTTTCGCCGACGGGCCGATCGACGTACCGGGTGGCAGCAGCAGGTGATCGACATAGGCCCAAGGCGTCGAGAAGACGGTCGGGTCGAGCGCGCGGCGGTACATGATGGTGCCTGTGCCGCCATCCATCGCCACGACCGGCCGCAGCAGCGCGCGATCGAGATGCATCGTGATGAACTGGGGCACCTTGTCGAGCGGCGCATCGGTGCGCGGATCACCAAGATCAAAATTATCGTAGACCTTCGTCATGCCGACATTGATGTTGAGCCACTGGAGTGGCGTGTCGCCGGCATTGTAGATTGCATGCGCATGCCCCATCCGGTCCGGCACGCCGACCGGCCCCTTCAGGACGGAGGTGCGGCCGTCGATCGTGAACTGCGCCTCGCCATCCAGGATGACGAACATCTCCTCGCAGTCATTGTGGAAATGCTCGCCGATCCCGCTGTGCGGGGCGATCACGCCGCGGTGGATGAAGATCAGGTTCGTGCCGAGTGCGTTGGCGCCCAGGATTGGCCCGAACCGCATCGTGCCCGCGCCTTCGTGCACCGCGCTCAGCTGGCGGAAGCGAGCCGGATCGCTATGCCCGATCCGCTGTTCCAACGGGACGGCAGCCAGGGCCGCGCCGCCGCCGAACGTCAATGCCATCGCGGCGATTCCAATCGCCAGGCTGCTTCCTCTCACCGCTTCCTCTCCGCGCTGCCGGTATCCCGGTCTTTACCCGCTCATACATTGGTCGTAACAGGAATCATATAGGATATTATGCGGCCGTTAGAGCCGTGGCGAGGTGGAGGACAGGATGGCTGCAGGCGGGCGTTCCAAGGTGAGACTCGGGCTCATATTCCTGCTGTTCGTGGTGAGCGCGATCGCGTTCCTGGACCGGACGAACATCTCGGTCGCGGGCGTCGAGATGCGCAAGGATTATGGGATCGACCAGGTACACCTGGGCTGGGTCTTCAGCGCGTTCCTGATCGGATATGCGCTGTTCCAGGTGCCGGCCGGCTGGCTCGCGGCGCGCTTGGGCCCCCGCCGCGTCCTTACCGCCGCCTTGATCTGGTGGGGCCTCTTCTCCGCCCTGACCGCGCTGGTGCCGACCGGCGCGCGGCACGCGCTGCTGCTGCTCTTCCTCGTGCGTTTCGCGCTGGGGATCGGCGAATCGGTGGTCTATCCCTCCGGCAACCAATTGCTCTCGCGTTGGATACCGGCGCAGGAGCGAGGCAAAGCGAATGGCTGGATCTTCGCCGGCGTGGGCGCCGGCTCGGGCATCTCGCCCCCGCTCATCACGGCCATCATGCTCGCCGCGGGATGGCGCGCATCCTTTTATGTCTGCGCGGCGATCGGCCTCGTCGCCGGCATAGTCTGGTACCTGACCGCGCGTGACACGCCGCAGGAGCATCCGCGCGTGAACCGCGCGGAGCTCGCGCATATCGAAGCCGGCCTCCCCCCGGTCGCGAAGCATCCGCGCGGTCCGGTGCCGTGGCGCGCCATGCTGACGAGCCGCAACGTATGGGGCCTGTTCCTGAGCTATTTCGCGTTCGGCTACGTGGTCTGGATCTTCTTCAGCTGGTTCTACATCTACCTAGCCGAGGCGCGTCACCTCGATCTCAAATCGAGCGCGGCTTATTCGATGCTGCCCTTCCTCTGCATGACATTGGGCTGCCTTGCCGGCGGAGTGATCAACGACGTCTTATCTCGGCGTTTCGGTCTCTATTGGGGCCGGTCGGGCCTCTCCGCCATTGCGTTCATTCTGACCGGAATCTTCCTTCTGTGCGGGGCGATGGTGAACAATGCGCTGCTGGCGGTCGTCATCCTCGCGGGCGGCGCGGGCGCCATCTACATTTCGCAAAGCGCCTTCTGGTCGGTTACCGCCGATATCGCTGGCCCCCACACCGGCGTGGTCTCCGGCTTCATGAACATGGGGTGCCAGATCGGCGGCGCGGTAACGTCATCGCTCACGCCGTGGATAGCCGCCCAGTTCGGATGGACCGCCGCTTTCGTGGCGGGCGCGACGATCGTGCTGCTCGGTGTCGTCGCCTGGGCCGCCGTGGACCCGAACCGCCCATTATTGTCCGAGGAGCCTGAGACGGGCGGGCTCCCTATTGCCGCACCGGCCTGACCGTGATCGGGCTCCAGCCCTTGATGTCGAAGAAGGTGGTCCCAAACGGGGTGCGGCGGATATGGACCTCCGCGCCCACCGGCGGCGGCGCGCCGACGACGGTGGTTTCATAGGCGGCGCCATCCTCCAGCTCGAGCCGGAAATAACCGTGACGCAGCGGGCGCGCCGCCACGATCCGCCCGCTGGTCAAAGCCTTTTGCTGGTCGCGCATCGGCGCTGCGGCGTGCACCCGGCTCGGTTGCGGCGAAGGCGAAGGAGCCGCCGAGGGCGCTGCCGGACCGAGATGCGCTTGGCCGGGCGCGGCGGGCTGGGCTTCACGGCCAGCGGCGCGGTCATAGCAAGCGAGCCGCTCGGACGAATCCGCGATCTGGCTGCATTTTCCGATATCCGAAGATGCCGCCGCCGCGGGCGAAGCCAGGAGAATTGCCGCCCCCACCAGATTTGTCGATCTCAGTATCACCGTCGGTTCTCCCGTTGAATTTCCGCACGTTGGGCCAATTCGCCTGGCCCAAATAGATGTTTGACACGTCCGGAAGTATCATATCATATATGATCACATAAGAGGGACGATACGGTCCCGGGAGGAGAGGATTCGATGGACAGGGGCAAGCTCTTCACATCGGTTTGCGTAGCCGCCGCGGCTTTGGGTGCTTTCGCGCTATCCGCGCAGACCCCGCCGCCCGGCCGCCCCCCGCTCCAGATCGCATGGTCTCCCAAGAAGACGCCCTACAATGCCTATACGGCGCCCAACCGTCCGTGGTGGAAGCTCAGCGACGTGCTGGCCTTGCACAAGAGACAGAAGGATTGGTCCCAACCGATCGTCCGCAACAAGGATTTGATGGCGGACTGGCATCAGATGGCGCCGGGCGGCCGGACCCCGGAACTGGAATATCCCGATAACCGCACCGGCATCATCGTGTGGGCGGGGCAGCTCAAGGTGAGCATCAAGGGACAGGAGCCGTTCGTTGCCGGCAAGGGCTTTCAGATCGACGTCCCCTTCCGCCTTCCCTTCACGATGGAATCGGTCGGCAGCGAGCCCGCGCTCTGGTTCGAGGTTCACGCCGCGGGCGACGTTCCGATCTATCCGGTCGCGACGACGCCGGAAAAGCCGAAGGACGTCCCCGGCTTCACCTACCAGAAGGCGGTGTTGATGGGGGGTGACGGCAAATATGACGACGTCAACAAACCCTATCTCGATTACTTCAAGGACGTGGTTCAGGGCGGCGCCCGCGCCGGCGCCTTCATCTCCGGCGATCACATGTTCATCAACAATATCCGCGGCAGGGGAACCCCGCCCCCGCCGCCGAGCAACCTCGGCCACTTCCATTTCGGCCATGACGAATTCTGGTTCATCATGGAAGGCAATGTGGACTATCAGATCGAGGGCGTTCCGTTCTTCACGGCGGCCCCGGGCGATATCGTCACCGCCGCGCAGGGCCGCTGGCATCGCGCAAGCTTCGGCGGCCCTGTCGGCCAGATGGCGACGCGTGTCGCGATCAATCCCTATCCGTACGGCCTCCATAATTATTCGGTTGAGTCCGGCGGCCGCCAGTAAGGGCTGATCGGCCCGGTCCATCGGGAGGGGCCCCTTCCCTCCATTCGGTAGAGTCGCTCCACGTAGAGCGGCGCCCGTGTGTGCGCTCTTCACCAAGTAATGATAGCGCTATCTTAAACTATATTTCGATATTTCATTCGGGATACTCCAGTACACCTGCGATCATTCCGCAGCGCATCATGTATCGGATCAAGCTGTCTCCCAAGAAGACCGAGCCAACTTGTAAACCTATCCTTTCTAACCCGAATCTTGTTCGTGCTGCAGTGCACACAATCTGGGTGTTTAAGCGTAAATTCCATAGATGAAAGCTGTTTTTTAGATCGTAGACCACACCAGGACTTGACGCGGTTTGACCGCATGTTACCACGCCCCAGATCGTATAGGATATGAAAACAGCACGATCGGAACGCTCCAACAAAGAGGGGTAGGAGAGATGCGCTCGATATCAGGCTCGAAGATTCATGTGTCCTTGATTGCTCTCGCGGTGGCGACGCTTGCCGCAAGCGGGGCGATCGCCCAGTCCGTCCCGGCGGGGCCGCTCGGCGCCGACGCCAGCGAGGCCAACAAGCCCGCCAATCCAACGCCGGTGATCCGCGCCGAGGCGCCCGCGGAGGGCGGCGACGAGATCGTCGTGACCGGCTCCAAGATCCGCGGCGTCGCCCCGATCGGCTCCAATCTGGTCTCAGTAGGCCAGGAGGCGATCGAGAAAACCGCGCCGGTCAATGTCTCCCAACTCGTGAACACCGTACCGTCCATCTCGACTGCGGGATCGGTCGCGCAGGGCGAGAATGCCTATTCTTATTACTCGCCGCAGATCCACAGCCTCGCCGGATCGTCGTCAAACACGACGCTCGTGATCCTCGACGGCCTGCGCCTGCCGGGCGGCGGCACGCAATTCGCGCAGACGGACCCGAATATCATCCCGGTCAGCGCAATCCAGCGGGTTGAGGTACTCGCCGACGGCGCCTCCTCGGTCTATGGTTCGGACGCGGTTGCGGGCGTGGTCAACTTCATCACGCGCCGGACCTTCGACGGTTTCCAAGCGAACGCGCAATACGGCTTCGCAGACCATTATCACAACAAGGACTTCAGCTTCATCTGGGGAAAGAAGTGGGAAACGGGCGGCGTCTACGTCGCGGGTTCCTTCTCACAGCAGTCGAAGCTCATGAACAAGTATCGAGACTTCGCCAGCAGGGGCGATTATCGCTCGGTTGGCGGCAGCAATACGAACAGCTTCCAGTGCGAACCAGCCACCATCACCGTGCCCGGCGTATCGGGCATATATCTGTCGCCGAGCGCGACCTCGACGGTCGCGAACTCGTCAGCCAACGCGCCGTGCAACAATTCGGTCTACGCGACCCTGCTGCCCAGCCAGTATCGCGCGAACGCGCTGTTCAAGGTCACCAACGACTTCTCCGACAAGCTTACCGTCACTGCTTCGTTGAATTACAGCCGGCAAGCGACGCATTCGCCCAACGCCCCGGGTACGCTCAGCAACGTGACGGTGTTCGCGCCCGGCTCCGCCGCGGCGAATGCGACGATCATCGTCAACGGCACGCCCCAGGTCGTAAGCCGCGCAAACCCCTTCTTCGTGGCGCCGGCAGGGACGCCCGGCGCGACCCAGGAAACGATCAGCTTCCTCGCGCTCACGCCCGACGGCGATTACGGCAAAAGCGAATCGCAGGAGGATTCGATCTACGCGACCGCGGTCGCGGACTATAAGATCGCCGGCGATTGGACCGCGACGCTCAGCGATGCCTTTGGCTGGAACCGCTCCGCGCTCAACACGATCAACGGTTTCTGCACCGCCTGCGCGCTGCTCGCGGTCAACGGCACCGCGCAGAGCTCGGGCAATACCAGCACCACCGATATCGCCGGCCAGAATGTGGTCGCGCTCAACCTGCCGCTCACCACGGCCAATGCGCTCGACGTCTGGAGTCCGGTCGGAAGCAGCCGCACCTCCGCGGCGGTGCTGCGCTCGCTCTATCGGGCGAACAGCGAGAATACCAATTACAACACCTTCAACCAGGTGAAGCTCGATTTCCAGGGCACGGTTTTCGAGCTCCCCGCCGGCGGGGTCAAGGTCGCGATCGGAGGCGAATATTTCTGGGCGGAGCAAACCCAGAAGATCAGCGGCGCGGACGGCACCGGCCCGACGACCACCGGGTCCAACTTCCGCGTCTACAACTACGATCGCAATATCAAGTCGGCTTACGCCGAATTGTATATTCCGGTCATCTCTCCGGAGATGGAGATCCCGCTCTTCCACCGGGTCGATTTGAGCATTTCGGGGCGATACGACAAATATAGCGACGTTGGCTCCACCAAGAATCCAAAGTTTGCGGCCAATTGGGAACCGTTTGAAGGCCTCAAGTTCCGCGGCAATTATTCACGCGCCTTCGTGGCGCCGCCGCTCGCCGTGATCGGCGATCCGACGCAAGGCTATCTCTATGCCTCGGGCAGCGTCGGAACGCAGGGCCAGGTTAACGTGCCGGTGAGCAATTATCCGGACGTGACGGGCATCCCCGGCGCAGTCATCGCCAATACGAGCACACCCTGCTCGCAGGCGACCGCGGGCCAGGTCTGCTCGATCGGCATCAACGCCCAATCGGCGGGCCTGCGCCGTCAGCTCGGCGGCGGCTTCACTCATGAAGTGCCGCAGAAAGGCCGCAGCTGGTCGGCCGGCGTCGATCTCGCACCGCGCTTCCTGCCGGGCTTCGTCGCGGCGGCAACCTTCTTCCACAACAAGTTCATCGGCGGCGTAAGCTCGCCCAGCCCGAGCGCGATCGTCAACTCGGCCGGCCTGCGACAGTTGCTGACGCTCTGCCCGTCAACCTGCTCGCAGCAGCAGATCAACGATTTCGCCAATATCGCGAACGGTGCCACGATCTCGGGCGCGGTACCGCCCCAGGTCTACTTCCTGATCGATCAGAGCACGCGCAATGCGCTCAACCTGACGGTCGAGGGCATCGATGCCCAGTTCACCTATCAGCATGCGATCGGCGATCTGGGCCGCTTCACGATCGGCACCGCCCTCACCTACTTCACCAAATTCAAGCAGAATTTCGGTGGCGGGACCGATTTCAGCATCCTGAACACGTCGGGTTACAACACAACCTTCCCGTCGGTGCAGTTCAAGAACCGCGCTCAGCTCGGGTGGGAATTGGGAGGCGTCTCGGCCGACCTGTTCTGGAACCATGTCGGCTCCTACCGCAACTGGATCAGCACGACCGTCGCGCCAATCAAGACGGATGCGGTCGGGAATCCGATCGGTGGTGGCGACCTGGTCAAGGCGGGGAACACGTTCGACCTGCATCTGCAATATGAGTTCAGGGGCCAGAGCTTCCTGCGCGGTTCGCAGATCTACGTCGATATCCAGAACCTCTTCGACAAGGATCCGCCCTTCTACAACGGCAATACGGCGGGGATCCTCGGCGGGGCATGGGGCTATAATGGCTTCGTCTCCAACCCGCTCGGCCGCCTCATTTCGATTGGTGTTCGCGCCAAATTCTGACCTTTCGCCCCCCTCTGCCGCCCGCGAGTTCTCGCGGGCGGCGGTTTTTTTGGTTTCAGCAACGTCCCACCGCGCGCAAGCTCGGAAAAAAGATCAATATGACAAAGGAGGATGCGGGCATGAGGAAGAGGATCGGGTCCCTGGGCGCCTTAGCCATGTTCCTGACGTTGGCATCGCCCGCGCCGGCGCAGTTCAACGGGCGCGAGGAGCCGATGCCCGTCACTGCGCCCAAGCTTGCCGAGCCTTACTGGTCCGCCAAGCCATCGAAGCCCACGCCCTACGTCGCACCCAACAAGGTGCACTGGAAGCTCTCCGCCATCCTCGCCGCGCATCGCGGGCAGAACGATTGGGTCCAGCCGATCGTGCGCAATCCCGAGCAGGACGCGGATTACATCTCGCTTGGCGCGGGCAAGAAGACCAAGCGCAAAATGTATGCCGACGACCGCGTCGTCTGGATCGTCCAGGACGGCACGATGCGCGTTTCGATCGACGGCTATGATCCGTTCGTCGCGACCAAGGGCTTCATGGTCAACGTGCCCTTCCGGCATTTCTATTCGATCGAGACGATCGGCGACAAACCGTCGCTGCGGTTCGAGGTGCGCCAGGCCGGCTCTCCGCCCCTCTATCCGGCGGACGAGACGCCCGATCCCTATCCCGGCCGCACCTACGTCAAGGTCACCGGCCTACCCGGACCTGCCAAGGACCAGGACACCAATCCGATCTACGTCGATTTCTGGAAGCAGATCGGCAACGGCGACAAGCCCTATAACGGCAAGTTCGTGTGGGACGATCATTTCACGTCCAACATCCTGCGCGGCAAGGCGCAACCGATCGCGCCCGCGAGCAACCTCGGCCATTTCCACGTCGACTGGACCGAGTTCTGGTTCATCATGGAGGGCAAGGTCGGCTATCAGATCGAGGGCTATCCTTATTTCGAGGCCGAGCAGGGCGACATCGTGACCGCGCAGAAGGGCCGCTGGCACCGGCCGTCCAATGCTCCCGATTCCCCGATGTCGACGCGGATCCCGTTCAACCCGCGTCCCGTCATCCTGCACAATTTCGCGACCGACTGATGATCGGGAAAGCGGTCGGATGACGCCCGCCTGCATTGACGATTATCGAGGCGCGGCGCGGCGGCGCCTGCCGCGCTTCCTATTCGATTATATCGACGGCGGCTCCTATGCGGAGGTCACGATGCGGCGCAACGTCGCCGACCTGCAGCGGCTCGCGCTGCGCCAGCGCGTGATGCGCGACGTGTCCGATATCCGGCTCGACACCAGATTGCTCGGCCGCCCGGCGAGCCTGCCGGTCGCGCTCGCGCCGATCGGCCTTGCCGGCCTCTACGCGCGCCGTGGCGAGGTGCAGGCGGCGCGCGCGGCAGAGGCGGCGGGTGTGCCTTTCATCCTGTCCGCGTCAAGCTGCTGCGCGATCGAGGAGGTGGCGCCTGCCGTACGTGGGCCGCTTCTTTTCCAGCTCTACATGATCAAGGATCGCGGCTTCATGGAGGCGCTGCTCGATCGCGTGCGCGCTGCGGGCGTCGAGACTTTGGTGCTGACCGTCGACCTGATCGTCCACAGCCCGCGCTATCGCGATATGCGCTCGACCCTGACCGGCAGGCAGGGGATCGGCGCGCGCCTCGTCCGCATGGCGGAAATCGTGCGCCATCCGCGCTGGGCCTGGGATGTGGGCGTGCGCGGCGGACCGCATGTACTCGGCAATTTCGCGCCGGCCATGCTGGATGGCGCAGGCCTCGCCCAGTTCACCGACTGGGTCTCGCGCAACTTCGATCCGTCGATCAGCTGGGACGATCTCGCATGGGTACGCGCGCGGTGGAAGGGGCCGCTCGTGCTCAAGGGCATTCTTGACCCGGCCGACGCGCGGCATGCCTGCGAGGCGGGAGCCGGCGCGATCGTCGTTTCCAACCATGGCGGTCGCCAGCTCGATGGTGCGCCTTCCACGATCAGGGCACTGCCGGGAGTAGTTGAAGCGGTCGCGGGCAAAGCCGAAATCCTGCTGGACGGCGGCATCCGATCGGGCATCGACGTGCTGCGTGCGCTCGCCTGTGGCGCGAACGGCGTGCTGATCGGCCGCGCCTGGGCGTTCGCGCTCGCCGCGGCGGGCGGCACCGGAGTGCGGCAGATGTTGGAATTGGTGCGGCAGGAATTGGCGGTGGCGATGGCGCTCACCGGCCATTCCCGCATCGATCAGGTCGGATCCGGGACACTGCTGCCGCCATGGCCCGACAACGATCTGGCACCGATTGGCTGAAACGGGGGAGAAGCAGATGTCCTTCCGCCTGCCCTGGATCGCACTCGCGCTGGTCGGCCAGGCCGGCGCGGCCGATGCGCAGATCGCGGTTTCGGCCAATGACGGAAAGGCGGTTCCGGCCGATGCACCCGATACGCCGCGCACATCGGACTCGGTGGCTGTGCTCGATATCGGGCGCACCATCGCCACGCTCGCGACCTTGCCCGTGCCTGCCACCGTTGTGGGCCCTCCGGGCAGCGTCGCGCTATCGTCTGACAGCCATATGGCGATCGTTACCGCCGGGCAGGTGACGGGCAGCGCAGGCGCGCCGGTTCCCGGCGACGTCGTGACCGTGATCGATCTCCACCGGGCCAAGGCACCGCAAATGGTGCAGACGCTCCACGCCGGCACGGGCGCGGCAGGCGTCGCGATCAATCCGGCCGGCACGCTCGCTCTGGTCGCGAATACCGGCGCGGACAGCGTGTCCCTATTCACGATCGCCAAGGGGCGGCTGACCCCCGCCGGCACCGTTCCGCTCGATCCGAAGAGCCGCCCGGTCGATGTCGGCTTCGCCGACGCGCGCACTGCCTATGTGGTGGCGCAGGGTACGAACAAGCTGCTTCGCCTGTCCGTCGATGGCACCAAAGTAACGCCGGCCGGAGACATTGCCGTGGGCGCCCAGCCCTACAGCCTCGCGCTCCATCCAGGCGCGCCCATTGCCTATGTCAGCCATCTCGGCGGACGTGTCTCGGGAGGTCCGCCCGGCCCAAGGCCCGGCTCGATCGGGATCGTCGATCTCGCCGCGGGCCGCATGGTCGATCAGATCGATACCGGCGTGACGCCCGAGCATGTCGGCCTGTCGCCGAGTGGACGCTTTCTGGAGGTCACCGTCAACAATGGTTCGACCGCGCCGGCTGCCTCGCCCGCTTTTCACGATTTCGGGCTGATGAGCATCTATCGCGTCGATGCCGCGCGCCTGCTGCCCGTGGCGGAAACGCGGACCGGGCGCTGGTGCCAGGGCGCGGTGTGGAGCGCGGACGAGCGGCGCTTGCTGCTGCAATGTTCGCTTGCCAAACAGATCGAAGTCTATCGCTTCGACGGCCGCACGCTTACCCGTGATGCGTCCGTAACTTTCGATGCCAGGCCGGGCGCGATCGCGACCGCGCGCAGTCGCTGACAAGAAACATGAAGAATGGGAGAGGATTGATGCGAAGAGCGATTTTGTTGACGGCGGGGCTGATCGCCACCGTGGCATCGGCCCAGGCACAACAGCCTGACTTGCCTTTCCGCAATCCGGCATTGCCGACCGCGCAGCGTGTGGACGACCTGATCGGCCGGCTTGCGCCCGACGAGAAAGCGTCGCAGCTGGTCAACCAGGCGCGCGCGATCCCGCGGCTCGGCATCCCCGCCTACGATTGGTGGAGCGAGGCGCTGCACGGCGTCGCCAATAATGGCTATGTCACCGTCTTTCCCGAGCCGATCGGCCTCGCCGCCAGTTTCGACCCCGCCACCATCCGCGAAATGGGCGCCGCGATCGGCGACGAGGGCCGCGTCAAGTGGAACCAGATCGAGCGCGCCGGAGGCGAGCACAAGATCATGCAGGGCCTCACCTTCTGGTCGCCCAACATCAACATCTTCCGCGATCCGCGCTGGGGCCGCGGCCAGGAAACCTATGGCGAGGATCCCTATCTGACCGGGAAGATGGGCGTCGCCTTCGTGCACGGCATGCAGGGGGACGATCCGCATTATTACCGCGTGTCGTCTACCGCGAAGCATTACGCCGTCCACAGCGGGCCTGAGCCGGGCCGCCACTCGGACGACATCAAGGTCAGCCTCCACGACATGGAGGATACCTATCTGCCCGCCTTCCGTGCGCTGGTGACGGAGGGGAAGGTCGAATCCGTGATGTGCGCCTATAATCGCGTCAACGGCCAGCCCGCCTGTGCCAACACCTTCCTGCTCAAGGATCGCCTGCGCGACGCGTGGGGCTTCAAGGGCCATATGGTGTCGGATTGCGACGCGGTCGCCGATATCGAACGCGGCCATCATTACACCAAGAATTTCGCCGAAGCGGCTGCGGTGTCGATGAAGCTCGGCGTGGACAATGACTGCACCGAGTTCGGCCGCATGGCGGGCCCGACCTCGGACTATGACCGCTATCGTGAGGCGATGCAGCAGGGTCTGCTGCCGCAAAGCGTGGTCGATGAATCGCTCCGGCGGCTGTTCACCGCGCGGATGCGGCTCGGCCTGTTCGATCCGCCCGCCATGGTGCCTTATAACAATATCCCGGATTCGGTGCTGAATTCGGATGCGCATCGCGCGCTCGCGCTCAAGCTCGCGCGCGAGACGATGGTGCTGCTCAAGAACGACGGCACGCTGCCGCTGCGCAAGACGGCGGTGAAGCGGATCGCGGTGGTCGGCCCACTCGCCGATCAGGTTGACGTGCTGCTCGGCAATTATCACGGCACGCCGCTCCACCCGGTCACAGCGCTCGATGGGCTGCGCGCGGAATTCCCCGACGCGCAGATCGTGTTCGAACCCGGCACCGATTTCCTGCGGCAAGCCGAGCCTGTGCCAAGCGAGGCGCTCAGCACGCCGGAGGGGCAACCGGGCCTGCGCGGACAATATTGGCGCAACGCCGATTTCTCGGGCGATCCGGCGGTGACGCGTGTCGATCCGAAGCTCGCGTTCGAGCGCAATGCCCCGGCCGCGATCCCTGGCGCCGATACGACCTCGTCGCGCTGGACCGGCTTCCTCACCGCTCCACAGGACGCGACCTACAAGATCGGGCTGCAGGGCCGTGGCGCGAAACTGTGGATCGACGACAAGCTGATCGTCGATAACAGCAACCAGCAGGGCTTCGCGCCGACCAATGTGGAGCTGCCGCTGCGCAAGGGCGAGCGCCACAGCCTGCGCGTCGAGCAAGGGCCGAGCCGTTTCCCGCCTCGCCTGGTTTGGAACGAGGTCCGCGCCGATGCGCTCCAACGCGCGGTCGCCGCGGCGCGCGATGCGGACATCGTCGTCGCGGTCGCGGGCATCACCTCGGCGCTGGAAGGCGAGGAGATGCCGGTCAACATTCCTGGCTTCAAGGGCGGCGACCGCACCAGCCTCGACATGCCCGCCGACGAGGAGAAATTGCTCGAGGCGGTGAAGGCCACGGGCAAGCCGCTCGTGCTCGTGATGATGAACGGCTCCGCCCTTTCTGTGAACTGGGCGGCGGCCAATGCCAATGCGATCCTAGAGGCCTGGTATCCGGGCCAGGAAGGCGGCGCGGCGATCGCGCAGACCTTATCCGGCGCCAACAATCCGTCGGGCCGCCTGCCGGTCACCTTCTACAAGAGCGTCGATCAGCTGCCAGCGTTCGGTGACTATTCGATGGCCAACCGCACCTACCGTTACTTCAGCGGCGCGCCGCTTTATCCGTTCGGATATGGGCTCAGCTACACCCGCTTCAGCTATTCGGCGCTCGCCGTGTCGCGCGGCAAGGTCAAGGCGGGTGAGCCCATCGGGGTCGACGTGACGGTCCGCAATGACGGTCCTGTGGCGGGAGACGAGATTGCACAGCTTTATCTGAGCTTCCCCTCGGCACCCGGCATGCCGATCCGCGCGCTGCGCGGCTTCAACCGCGTGAGCCTGTCCCCTGGCGAAAGCAGGCGGATCCATTTCGACCTGACGGCGCGGGACCTTTCGAGCGTGACGGCGGATGGCAAGCGCGTCGTCTCGCCGGGCGACTATCGTCTCGTCGTCGGGGGCGGGCAGCCGGGCCCAAATACACCGGTATCGGAGACGCATTTCAGCATCACGGGAGGATATTCGCTTCCGTTGTGAGGCATTTCACCGAAGAGCGCGGCATTGCGGCCTGCTTGCGGGCATCGCCCAAAACGCAGGCCGCATCAGCTTGTGCCGTAGGCCGCCAGGAAAACGCGCACCGCCTCGGCAGCATGACGGCGGAGCGCCTCGGGCTCCGGAATTCCGGCGGCGAGCATCTGCGAAAGCATCGCCGGACGGAGGCATCCCCCGACCCGCCGCGTCGTGGCGGAGTGCTGCAACGCGCCGATGTTCCTCGATTTCACGAGCGGGCACTGGCTGACCCTCTATCGCGACCGATTGCCCAGGGACGCGCCGCCGCCGGAAATGGCCGTCATGGCGAAGGACCTCCCCGCAGGCACCATCCCTCCGAAACGCCTGTCAACCTATTCCACACGCCCGCCGGCGTTCATGATCAGGTTGCTGGCCTCATGGGCCGCCATGGGCTTTCGACGGTCGAAGATCATTTGGTGATCACGCGCCACAGCGTTCCGCGCGTTACGGCTTCATCGCGAACCAGGCCGAACTGCCCGGCTCGTCCTGGGGCTCGACGCTGTGGATTTCCAGCCGATGCGCGGTTGCGAAATCCTTCACCGCGGCCAACGCGGCCGAATCCGGGGTTCCCTGATGATGTCCGGCGACAATGCCGCCGGACCGCAGCTTGGTGAACCAGCTCGCGAGCGTTTGGCGATCGCGCGCACGATCCTGCGCGAAGCTGCCGATGCAGATGAAATCAAGCGTATCGTCGCTGAACAGGTCCAGCGCCTCCTCCGCGTGCAGCCGCAAGATCGAATTGCGGTGACGGTGCGCGCTGAGTTTGACGATCGCGCTCCGGTACTGGCCGGCGTCCTCGCCATGCTCCCCCGTCCAGGGGGCGATGCTGTAAAGATGCGCTATTTGCGACCGGTTCAGGATCTGCTCGGAAAGGTCGCCGCCGCCGACGCCCAGCTCCACACCGGTTCCCTCGGCGCGGAACAAGGATGCAATATCGCCGGCATTGTTGAAGATCGTCGCCAGTTTGCGGAGCGCATCCTGCATTTCGGCATCATAGGCTCCCGAACAGACAATCTCCTGCTCGGATTCCATCCTGTCGGGGTCGGAACGATATTCCTGACCTTTGATGTAGAAGGTCAGCGCGATTGAATTGCGGACCTTCTCACCCGCGCCCAGCTCGTCCACGCTATGCCAGCTCTCATCCGTCCGCACGAAGGCGTAAGCGGAGTTCGGCTTGAAGCTGTTGGTCTTGTGGCGTTCGAATCCCCCCGGCGTACGGCGATGGAAGCTCGTGCCGAGATGGATTTGCGAGTCATCCTCGGGCAGGTAGAATTGCAGCGTCGCGATCTTCTTGGGCGTATCGGGGTGAATGCCGATCCGATAGCCCGGATAATCGCGATACAGGATCGGCACGGCGACCAGTTCGGGCATGGCCTCGCCAAAGCGCGCGCGCAGTTCGGGCCTGAACTTCGCGATCATCGCGTCGGCAATTTCGGGGGCGGTGAACACGGCGATCATCGCTTCCCAGAAGGGGCGATCCTCCGGATCGAGCCGCGGCAGCGACTCCGGCGTCAGGTCCAGCAGATAGCGCGTACGGCGACCGTCATCGGCGATCGCATGCGGATGATCGATCGGATCGAGCGCGCTGTCACCGGGCAAGCGCGCCAGCAATTCGGCGTAGACCTCCTGGGGAAGCATATCCTCGACGAAGATATTCGCGCTCGGAACCGGGTCTATTTCGGCCGCGCGAATGCGCAATGCGATCCGCTTGACCAATGCGTCCGTGGTGACCGGCCCATCTTGGCAATCGGCCGCATCGGGAGCCTTTGCTTCTTCCTTCTTCTCCTGCCGCTCCTGGAGCGAGGCTCGGAAGGCTTCCGGCTCGCGATGGAAGAGAAAGTTGAGCACGTCGGTAGTCTGCGGCGTGGCAAAGGCCAGATTCTGTTTCTTGTGCACGAAGTGCAGGCCTGCTCGCTCCATCAGCGCCGTGACCGCGTCCACCTGCGCGCTGTCGGATTCGATCAGCTCGATCGAGACCGATTTCAGTTTCGGGTTCGCAAGCGTCCGCTCGGCGCCGGCGACGATCGCCAACTCGATTCCGTCGACATCGATCTTGATGTGATCGGGCACCTCGGCGCCGAAATCCTCGATGAAGCTGTCAATATCGTAGCCGATCATGCCCTGGCGGAAGGCTGGCTGGAAAGGCTGCCCCCTGAAATCCAGCGCCGCGCCGAAATTGCTCATCGACGTGCCGACCTCGAGGCTCGCCAGATTCAGCTCGGCAACCGACTTCCGGTCGGAGAAAGCCAGGCACAATGGCGTGACGACATCCTGCAGGCCATTGATCGCGACGGTGAAGCAAAATTGATGATAATTGGCGAAATGGGGCTCGAACGCGAAGCACCTGATGCCCTTCACGCCAGCATAGACGCTGTAAATGCCGACATTGGCGCCGATGTCCCACAACGTGTCGCCCGGCTGGAACGTATCGATCCACTCGATCGTCTCGGGCTCCTTCTCAAGCAGAGTGTCGTAGCGCCAGCTCGCGCCATGCTCCGCGTAAAGAATGAGATGGCCATTGGCATTCAGCGACTTGAAACCGGGTATGTCGAAGCCGTTGGTAATGGCGTTCATCTATGTCTCTCCGGGACGCGGAAGCGCACGCAGCGCGGTCGTTACAGGAAGGCTAACCACACATGCTGAAGCATTGGTTAACTACATTCCCGGGCGCCGCTGCACATGTACGCACTTCCATTTTTAGGAAGGAGAGGACGCCTTCGCGGATCGGTGCTTAACGTCTTCGTAACCGCTCCCCTTCATATTCCGCTCACCAGATGCGGGATGAATCCATGCAATTCGAAGTGCGCGCTTATGAGCTTGAAGGCTTGCTTGACCGGATGCCGGCAGGCGTCGAGATACTCTCGCTGGACTGCTTCGACACGCTGATCTGGCGTGGCACCAATGCACCGACCGACGTGTTCGCCGACCTGTCGCTCACGGGAAGTGGCATGGGCGGCCGCATGCTTGCCGAGCAGGCTGCACGATTCCACGCGCTGGCGACCACCGGAGCAAGGGAAATTCACCTGCGCGGTATCTACGAATTCCTTTACGCCTCGGCCGGTCCAGATGTCATTGATCAGGCGGTCGAGCATGAGCTGGCCCAGGAGCGGAAGCATGCCTTTGCGTTCGCCCCGGCCGTCGCGCTGATCCGGGAAGCGAAACGTCGCGGCCTGAAGGTCCTGATCGTCTCGGATATGTATTGGTCACAGCCGCAGCTCTCCGCGCACATCGCGTCCGCGGCGGGAGAGGATCTGCTGGCGGATATCGATCGAATCTTCATATCTTCCGAATATGGCGTCGGAAAATGTGACGGGCTCTTCAAACATGTGCTCGATGAGCTGAAGATAAGCCCGGAGAAAATCCTTCACGTCGGCGACAATCACAGCGCCGATTATATCTCCCCGGCCCGTCTCGGGATCCATGCGGTGCATCTCCGTCAGTTCGAGCGCGAGGCCGAGCAGCGCCTCCGGATGGAGGCGACCGCCGAGATCATGCTCGACCCCACCGCGCGATCCACGCGCGCCATAGGCCAGATGCATCGCGCCCAGGTCGCGTTGCGGCCCCCATGCGAGCCCGCAACCGCCTTGGGCCACGACGTGATGGGTCCGGTGATGCACACGTTTGCGCTTTGGCTGAAGGCCGAGCTCGACGCGGCTTCCACAGCGCTTGGCAAGCCCGTCAGGCCGTTATTCGTGATGCGCGACGGCTATCTGCCGTTCCTCGCGTTCGACAAGATGTACCCGGAGGCGGGCGCGGCCAAGGTCGAGCTCAGCCGCTTCGTCGCGTTTCGCGCCAGCATCAAGGACGCCGCGGCGCTCGATTCCTACCTGACCGAATGGGCTTGGCAGCTGCCCGTCTACTTGATGGCCAAGCAATTGATGTTGCTTGAGCACGAATATGCGAAATTCGTGAAGGGCGACACCGAAGAGGAATTGCGGTTCAGCTTCGCGCGCGCTGTCCGCAGGCCGGAGCTTCGGACCAAGATCGTCAACCGGTGCCGCGCGTTCGCGCAAAAGCTGATCGCGCACCTCAATGGGGTGGGCGTCGATCAGGGCGACGCGGTGATGCTGGTCGACATCGGCTATAATGGAACCGTGCAGAACATCCTGACCCCCGTTCTGCGCGAATCCATGAACCTGGATGTTCTCGGCCGCTATCTTTTCCTCCGGGAAACGCAGCTCACCGCGTTCGACAAGCGCGGGATGCTCGATACCAGAAACTTCGATTTCCGGGCGTTGCACGCTTTGTCGAACAGCGTCATCGTGATCGAGCAGCTCTGCAACCTGGCACAAGGATCGACGGTCGATCTCGCGCCGGATGGCAGCCCCATCCGGGAAGAGCTCGATGCGAAAGCGGCGCACAGCAAATCTCGCGATGCGGTGCAGGCTGCCTGCCTCACCTATATCGAGGAGGCCGGCAAGGGCCTCCATCGCGCGCCCGCTTCGGATACGCTTGACGTGCGGTGCAGGGCCGCCGCGGCTTCGCTCGCCCGCTTGTTCTTCCTGCCGAGCGCGAGCGAGGTGCCGTTGTTCGAACAGATCGACTTCGACATGAACATGGGGACCGCATCGAGCCAGCGCCTGATCGACCGCAAGAGCACCGACGGCGACCTTCGCCGTCGCGGCGTCAGCTTCGGTTCGGGCCGGCGCGGCGGCTGCTTTCTCTCGGCCGAGCTGCAGGAACAGGGGCTGCCGACGGGCCTCGGCATGTTCGCCGCGGCGCGCTTCGATCTCGACATGCGGCTTACCGATTATGAATCGGGCGGGATCGAAATACCGGTCATCACCATCGCCGGGACCGAGCATCTGTTGAGAAACTATACCGCGTCGCGTACGGTCGATGGCTATTACCGCCTGCAAATACCCGTCAGTTCGGGCAAGCATGGCCTGGGCATCCAGCTCGGCCAGATTTGCAGCTGGGTTCAGGTCGAGGCGGTGGAAGCCACGCCGGTCACGGATCTGGATTCGGCAATTCTCAAGCGGCGTGTGATCGCGCTGACGGCCGTGCCCGACCAGATGGAGCAGGTCGCTCCCGATCTCTACCGCGTGTCGCCTGCCGGGCTGTTGTTCGTGTTGCCGTCGGCAATCGAGGAACCCTTCATGCTCTCGCTCGCGTTCCGTCCGGTGCGCTGGCGCGAAGAATCGGTCGCTCTTCAGGCGGCTGCCTAGCCTCATAGATAATCGTGGAGCTCGGCTGCGTGGCGGCGGCAGCACCACTCCACATGGAGAATATCCGGTGACGATCCAACTCGCGTCCGCCATCGTTAACCAACTTGGTTCCTGTCGGATCGCGCTCGAGACACCAGGCTTCCCCGCCTTGCGATCCGAGCTCGCCTTGCTTGGCTGCGACACCAGCGGCAACGGCGCCAATACGGTCGTGATCGAATGGTCGAAATCGGAACCGCGGACCCTTGCCGACAAGCTCGCGCCTTATGCGTCGGCGGACCGGCTCGTGATACTTCCCAACCAGCTGGGTTCGTCCTCGCTGGAGGCATCGGTCTTTGCCGCCGGTTGGCGGCGGCATCCGGGCGCGGCCACCGCTTTTGTTATGGCGCATCTCGAACAAGGCCGCCTTCCCGAGGCATGCTGCTATGAGCGCACGCCGGACGGCTATGCCGGTATCCTGAACCTCCGCGACGAGGCTTCGTTCGCATCGATCGGACGATGGGTCCTGGCCTCCGAGCGGGTCCGCGCCGGGGACCGGGTGCTGCTGTTGGGCGGTGACGCGAGCGATGGCCGGATCATCGTCGAGGCGCTGTCTCGCGCAAGCGCGGTCGAGGTCGGCAAGCACGGCTCCGACGAGCATCACCTTCGCGGCTTCGACCTGGTGGTGGCTTTCGATGCACCGGGCATCTGGGCCACGAACATCGGCCACTATACGCGATATCTCAAACTGGACGGCCGCGTGATCCTCGGCTGGCCGGACAGCAGCGGCAATGGTCCCGGAAATTGGGAAGCGCTGGAATCGGTGCTTACCGACGAGTTCCTGATCGAAAGCCGCTTTGCGCAACCTGCCGGGCAAGCCGTGCCCCATCCGGTGCCGCTTGCCGATCTCTATCGGCCGGGATGGCAGATCGTAGTGGCCGCGATGAATCCGATCGGGGGCGAAGCGGAGCGGGACACCTATGTCCATCCCGCGTTCGGACGGTCCGAGGCGCCGGTCGTGGACTTCGCCGCCGGCTACGACAATCCCTGGCTGTACCGCACCATGGTGCAGATGGGCGAGCGCCTGACCGAAGATACGAAACTCGCGCGCCTGGCGGAATATGTCATCAAGAACGCAAGGCCCGGCTCCGCCGATCAGGGCGCCGCGCTGGCAGTGCTGGGATATCGGGTGCTCGAGAGCCGGGCAGACACTGCCGCGCCCGTGCTGCTGGGCGCGATAACCGCCTATTACGGCCATGGCGGCGATGAACCGCATGTCGTCCGATGGCGCGTATCCGTGGCCTTTCTCGCGGGACGATTGGCGGAGCTGATGGGCGATCGCGAGTCCGCGAGGCTTTGGTATGGCCGGGCCGCGTCCGACGACTGGAAGCGCTTTTCGAATATCCTTGCGACCAAGGCGATCGGCGCCGCTTTCTTCGCCGGACGATTGTCGCTTGCCGATGGCGATCCGGCGGCCGCCTGGCCCTGGTTCCAGCGCGGCGTGGATATCGCGCTCGAAGCCGCCGGCGCGAACCATCTCGCGGAGCTCGGGACCGGCGAAGGCCTGCTCCCCTTCTACCTGCCCGAATTGGCGGAGGTCATCGACATGGGCTCCCAATGCGCCAACGCGCTTGCGAACCGCCATCTCTGGGCGCGCAATCCCGGCCTTTTCTGGCGGCAGGTGGACGTAAAGCGGTTCGGCCTCGCCTCATGGGCTATCGACGTGGCGAAGGAGAATGCGCGCTTGCGGCAGACGATCGCCCGCGCGGCGTGACGGACGAATATGGGCGCCGCCATTTGCCGGCGGCCTGCCCTATCTCAGCCCCAGGCGATTGAAGTCGTGGATATGGACCACGCCGATCGGCCGGTCCGGCTCGGCATGATCCATGACGAACAGCGCGGTGATCTTGTTGGCGGTCATGATCGCCAGCGCGTCTTCGGCGAAGGTGCCGTCCGGCACCGTCTTGGGATTGGCCGTCATCATATCGGCGGCGACACAGGTCAGGATCTGGTCGATGCCGCGGCGGAGATCGCCGTCGGTGATCGCGCCGAGCAAACGGCCGGAGGCATCGACGACCCCCGCCAGGCCGAGGCTCTTTTCGGTCATCGTCACCAGCACGTCGCGCATCGGCAGATCGGCGGCGACGAGCGGCACCTCATGCCCCACATGCATGATCTCGTTGATCGGCAGCAGGCGCGAGCCGATCGCGCCGCCCGGATGAAGCTGCTCGAGCTGCTCGCGGGATATGCCGCGTACGCTCATCACCGCGACCGCGAGCGCGTCGCCCAGGGCGAGCATGAGCGTGGTCGAGGTTGTCGGCGAGATGTTGAGTGGGCAGCTTTCGCTGACCTTCGGCAGCGTGACGCAGGCGTTCGCGGCTTTCCCGATCGGCGAATGGCGTTGCGACGTGATCGCGACGATCGCGCATCCCAGGCGATTGGCATAGGTCTGGATCGGTCGCAGCTCCGGCGTCGCTCCGGAATTGGACAGCATTACGAGCAGATCGTCGGCGAGAAGCATCCCGAGATCGCCATGCGCGGCCTCGCCCGGATGGATGAAGATCGCCGGCGTGCCGGTCGAGGCGAACGTCGCCGCCATCTTGCGCGCGATATGGCCCGATTTGCCCATGCCGCTGACCACGACCCGCCCCCTGCTCGCCAGGATCAGCTCGACCGCGTGGGCAAATTCCTCGTCCAGCGCCTGACTGAGCCTGGCCAGCGCGCCGGTCTCGGCATCGAGGACGTTTCGCCCATGCTCCAGGATCGCGTCGCGCGAGGTGCGGTCAGATACCAGTTTCAGCGCGATGTCGTGGTGCACCTGTCAGCCCTTATGGAGTCATCGCCACGATTGACGGGATAGAAGGAGAGCGTTGACGACAGGTTAATCATGTTCCCAGCGGCGCCCGAGATGCGCCGAGATCGCTGGCTGCGAGGGGATCCAAAATCTCCCAACCTCCCCTGCACGGGTTCGCACCTCTATACCGGCTGCGGCTCCGGCGGGATTGCCGAGGGCCTGAGCCCTGGGTCCAGTCTATCTTTTGTTGGCGGCGGCAGCGGCGGATTGGGTGGCGCAGTCTATGTTCCTGGAGGCGGCCCGGTCACTCAAACCGGAGATTTGATCACCATACCAGCACCCGGCTATTATCTTTACCTCACGAGCAGCTTCTCCAGCGGAAGCTCATGGTCACGGCAAAATATTACGGTCACTGAGAATAGGAAGAAGCGGCGAGGACTAAATTTTGTAGGTAATCGTCCTCCTGGCGGTCCAGACGACGATGAAGACCCGGACGATTACGAGGAGTATCAGAGAGACTTGGATAAGTGCCGCGCTATGAAGGGCGCAGCGGCGGCAGACTGCTACGGTGCAGCTGAACGGCGGCGGTTTGCGAGGAACAATGGCAAGCCTCTTCCGCCGTTAGCTAGAGTGGCGGCAGGAGCAGCCGGCGGAGTTGCGATAGGAACGATCCTATATTGGATCATCAGCGAGGGATCGCGGATCCTCTTCCCAGTTCGCAATTTCGTCCCGGTACCATGAGGCAATTATGAGCGAGTCATTAGAGAGCGGGGGAACGGTCGTCACCCGCAGTTATCAAAGTAAAGATGGCAGTAGGATGCGATTTTCTGTTGGCGCACCCTATCCGACGGGAACGGAGCACGGCCCCTACAAGTGTGACTATCTTTTGGAGCTTGGCACCCGACGGATTGCCCGAACCGTCGAAGGTATGGATGGCCTACACGTGCTTCTCTTAAGCCTCTCGTCGATCAGGCAGTGGATTACGGAAAGCGGCATAGTGGATCCGCTGAATTTTCGTTGGGATGGGGCAGATGAATGGGGTGAGCTGGGCTTCTTTTTGCCAGACTGATTTGGAGGAACGATACCGCTATTGCGCATTCGGCTGACCTGGCCGGACGCCTTCTTCGTCAATTACGATTATGATCTTGCGAACGACATGATTGCTGTCCGCGAAAATGGCGCGACCTCGGGCGTCGGACTGCTCGCGACCTTCGCCTATGACGATCTTGGCCGGCGCACGACGCTGACGCGCGGCAACGGCACGGTCACCAATTACGGCTATGATAGCGGCTCGCGGCTGACCAGCCTGGTCCAGGACCTGACCGGGTTCGCCAATGATCAGACGTTGGGCTTCAGCTACGATTCCGCCGACCGGATCACGCAACGGACCAATTCGAACGATGCCTATGCCTGGCCGGCGCCGGCGACGCCGACCGCGACCTATCCCGTCAACGGCCTCAACCAATATCTGCCGACGGCGGGCGGGCAGGCGACCGCCTATGATCCGCGCGGCAACCTGATCCAGCTGGGGTCCGCGACCTACAGCTACAGCGCGGAGAATGAGCTGGCGCTGACGGGGACGAGCAACCGTTTCTATTATGATGCGCTGCACCGGCTGCTTTACAGCACGGCGGTGAGCGCGCGCTACGACCGCGACGATTGGGATCTGATCGGTCTCTACAATGCGTCCAACACGCTGCTGCGCCGCTACGTCTTCGGCCCCGATCCGGACGAGCCGTTGATGTGGTATGAGGGGGCCGACACGAGCAATCGGCGCTGGCTCCATGCGGACGAGCGCGGATCGATCACCGCGATCACCAACTCGGGCGGCGGCGCGCTCTATATCGACAGCTATGACGAATATGGCGTGCCGGCATCGACCAATGGCGGGCGCTTCCAATATACCGGCCAGGCCTGGCAATCGGAGCTTAGCATGTATTATTACAAGAGCCGCATGTACGTGCCCAGCCTCGGCCGCTTCGCGCAAACCGACCCCATCGGCTATGATGGCGGGCCCAACCTCTATGCCTATACCGGCAACGATCCGATCAACTCGACCGATCCGCTGGGGCTTATTACCTGTGCGGCGGGCAGCTATGCGGTCGAGATACCGAGTTCCACCCCCGCATCTTTTGAAGGCGGAGAGAATGGCGGCTGGACGGTAAATGGGCCACGTACTTACTGCCTCAGGTCCCCGGGCGCCGGCGGCGGCGATGCGACGCCCTTCACAGGTCGCGGCATCACGGCACCTCATAATCCATCGAGGCCGCAAAATAATAAGCACTTCTACTGTCCGCTTTTCAAAAACGGTTCTGGCGTAGCGACACTCGGCGCGGGTGCCAGCGGTGCCGTCCAGCTTCCTGGCAACGTCAGGCTCGGGGGAGGTGCTAGCGGCGGGATTGCAATCGACGGCAAGTGGAACGTAGCCTTATATGGCACCGCTGGTGGCGGACCTACGACGGCCGGAACCGGTGGAGCGGCTGGCGTAACGTTGGGGGCTTCCAACAACGCGCATTCCGTTCGCGATATCGGAGGGTTCTTCTCCACACTCTCCGGGCAGATTGCGGACGTAGTGGCGACCTATTCGCATGGGTATGGCGCGGACAACAACTACGTAAGCGTTACCGAGGTTACGTTAGGGGCCGGAGCCGGTGCCTCGGCTGGAGCCGGGGGGAGCAACACCTGGCTGTCGCGCGTCATCAACCTCAAGAGTTTGGTCGGATGTTGAACGTGGCGACCACCCGATTTATCGGGCTGATGCAGGTGTTAGTTTGCGTTGGGGCTATGCTCTACGTTGGCTGGCACGGCGTAAGTTATAATCGTCTCCTGAGAGAAGTCGTGTATCGACCGACTGCCCTCTGTAGCTCGAACCCCCGTGAATACGTTATGACCGATATCAAGGACGTGCCGAGGTGTGTGCGGCGGGCTGATGCAGAGATCTGGGATAACGATAGTTCCGCAATCAAAGTTGGTATCGCGGTTTTTCTGCTCGGGCTTTTCGTTCCCGCTGTCGCTATGGGGCGGATATCGTTCAAAGGTTGGAATCGGGGGTGAGAACGCACGTGTCGCAACCCAAGGATTGCCGCAAAGCCTTGAGGCCAATTACGCAATTACGGTGACAGTGCACTTATCTTTGTTCGCGGGCCGGGCTTGGCGCGCTTGAGCGCGCGTCCCGTCTCGCGTTCGAGCCGATCGAGGAAGGCATCCCCGCCAATCGGCCGGCCAATCCGCTCCGCTTTTCTTAGCCGCATCAGCGCCTCCTCCTCTTCGCCGGCTGCGAGCAGCGCTCCGAAATCCGGATAGCGGCTATGAATCGGGGCGGTCGTGGTGATGCCGTCATCGGCGTACCCGAGTTGCGCATGTACGCTCGACCAGGGCCAATCCGCCGCGCGCTCGACCAATCTCGCCCTTACCGGATTCAACGCGACATAGCGCAGCGCGGTCGCGAGATGTGCCTCGTCCATCGCCACGCACCCGAACCGCCCCTGCCAGAAATGGCCGGTCCGCTGGAGCCGGGCGTGGATGTGCCCCGCATAGTAACGGTGAACCACCGCCAGCGCGCGGCGGATGCCGTCAGGATCGGACGGCGTGAGGACGAGGTGCACATGGTTTGGCATGAGCACCCAGGCCCAGATCTCCACACCCGCCGCTGCACAATGCCGGCCGAGCAGATCGCGATAAAGCGCGTAATCTTCGTCCTCAAAAAAGGTTTGCGCACGGCCATTGCCGCGCTGCGTGACGTGATGCGGATGACCCGGAAAAACCGCGCGTGCCAGCCTTGCCATGACGCGCTTCTAGCACAAGCGCCGAGGCGGCTCAATTAAGTGCACTGTCACCGTAATTTTGTCACCGTAATTTGGGGGGCATTTTTCGGAACCGTCGCGACCGGGTTGGAAGTCACCTCACTTGCGACCGGGTTGGTCTCAGCCGGTTTGAAATTTGCAGATCACAACTATAGGGGCTCAACTGCGGGCTTTATATCGTCAGGGGTGAGTATCTTCCTTCCGAAAGCGCTCCAAAGACTTGGGCCAGCGGAGGGCGGATTCGCAGGAGAATCTGGGAAAAAATTCAATGATTATGTCGCCGGTGCGGAAGGCAGTGCCGCGGAAAAACTGACAGGACATCTGATATGTCGATAGATGGCGCAGCTGGACTCCTTATACTTGTGGTTGCTCCTGTGGTAGCGGTGATAGCTGACATTGGATGCTTCTACCGAGTTCGGCTAATGTATTCGGCGACGCACGATGGCGTTCCAAGCCCTAGGTTATCATTTAGATTGGGAATAAGGCATTTGTTCCTAGCACTTGCTACCTTTTCAATTGTATATCTGCACGAAGCCTATCGACGGAATATTGATTATGCTTTGGCATTTCTATTCGCCAATATAGGGTTGTACGCAGTATTTATCTATATAGATGCCGAGCGAGCGAGCAATGTAACAATTAAATAAGCATTGTACCTGATTAATTACGATGGCGGTGAATTTAATTATCCGATTAGATGCTCATCTAATAGAATCATGATATACTAATCAATGACCAGACTTTGGGCTTCAGCTACGATTCCGCCGACCGGATCACGCAACGGACCAATTCGAACGATGCCTATGCCTGGCCGGCGACGCCGATCGCGACCTATCCAATTACGCTGACAGTCAATTACGGTGCAATTACGGTGACACAATTACGGTGACAGTGCACTTATCTTTGTCCGCGGGCCGGGCGGCCCATAGGCCAGCGAAGTTGCAGGGGGGACCCTGCAACTTCGCTGATCAGAAACGGATCATCGGGGCTCCGCCCCCGAACTCGTCAGCAACCGTTGCGATGTCGGGTGTTCTTCTTGTCGAGATGGCGGCCGAGCAGCGCGCCGCCGGCGCCGCCAAGTAACGTGCCCGCCGTGCCGCCACCAACGGCATGGCCGATCAAGGCGCCCCCGACACCTCCTGCGATCGTACCGACTGCGCCGTTGCCGCCACCGCATTTATGCCGGTAATCGCGGGGGCTGCCCTGATAATGATGGCCATTGCGCCAATAACCCGCCTGGGCGGGAGTGGTTATCACCATCGGTGCAGCCACCATTGCGGCCAACGTCCACCATGCGATCTTGCTGCGCATCAATCTTCTCCTTTGGAATGCTTTCCACCTGTTCCGCTGCACGTAACCCGCCAATGAAGGATGGTCCACCGAACCCTATCGAGCGGGAGCGGTTTTGGTCGGCTCATCTGCAGCGGGCGCTACCGCGATCGATCGACCGGCCGATCAGGGCGCCGCCGCCCGCGCCCAGCAGCGTGACGAGGGTGGTCGAACGCCCGTTGGCAATCGAGTTGCCGAGTATCCCGCCAGCGAGCGCTCCCACGATCAAGCCAGTAGTACCGTCCGAACGGCGGCAATAATAGCGGCCATCACTGCCGCGATAGATGCGGTCATAGCGGGTCAGGCGGCGTTCGCCATAACTGTGGTCATCGCGATAATAATGCGCTGCATCATAGCGTGCGCCATACCGCGGATCTGGCCGGTTATAATCGTAACGGTGATATGTGCGCCATTCGTCGTGATAATTTCCTCGGGTCGAGCGATCGTCGCGGCGATCCTGATGCGCAGAGCGCTGGTCATCGTGACCGTTCTGATGGTCAGCATGGCGCCCATCTCGAGCGTCATTTTGCGCCCAGGACGGCGGATCGGCCAGCACCGGCAGGGCAGGCGTCAAGGCGGCGGCCAAAGCGGTCGCGAGGATGAAATTGCGCATTTAAGATTATCCCTTCACTATGAGCACATACGTGGGGAATAGTTTTGCACATTCAACCGAGCTGTCTCTTTTATGGAAAATAAATATTTTATAATGCACGCCTATTTCTGTGAATTTATTGGTGACGTCTTGGCATAGCATTTTTAACAACTACGTCGCGCAGAGCGGAAATCCTTATAGAAACAAGAGCAGAGATTGATATTTCTGTGCCGTATACAACGCCATTTGCCTTGTACTGGAACCGCCACAGCAAGGCGTCCGAAGGTTGAACTGGAAGGAAGAGGCCGTCCGCATCCGCGACCTTGCAGGGCTTGCCTGCCGGCTTCAGCGCCTGAATCTCCGTTGCCGTAAACATGGTGGGCCTACAGGATTCGATCCGGGTCCGATTGGTTTGCCGTCCGGCTCGCGGGCGCGAGACCGCTCGGTCGGGTTACGCTTGATTGTGCGGGACCTCGGATACACACTCGCGGTACAGGATGGAGGGGCCGTGAACGCACGCAGCAGAGACGGCCATCCGCGCGGCTTGTGGGTATTGGCAGGCACGGAGGCGTGGGAGCGCTTCTCCTTTTACGGCATGCAAGCGCTGCTGATGCTCTACATGCTTCAGGCGCTCCTGCCCCACCGGCCGGGCGAGCGCGTAGCCGGCTTCGCGGCCTTCCGTTGGGGGCTGGAATGGCTGGTGGGCAGCTTGCCCGATGCTGCGCTCGCATCCCAGATAACCGGCCTTTATGCGGGACTGGTCTATCTGACGCCAATCCTCGGGGGCTATCTGGGCGACCGCTGGATCGGCCGCCGCCGCATGGTGTTGATCGGCGCCGGACTGATGGCATGCGGACACTTCCTGCTGGCGTTTGATAGGACGTTCCTGCTGGCGTTGGGGCTCCTCGTTCTGGGATCCGGGTGCCTGAAAGGGAATATCGCGGTGCAGGTGGGGCGTCTCTACGCGCCCGATGATGAGCGTCGCGACCGCGCCTATCTCTGGTTCAATCTCGGCATCAATATCGGCGCTTTTGCCGGACCGCTGATCTGCGGCGGGATCGGGGATCGGCTCGGCTGGCACTGGGGGTTCGCGGCTGCGGGTATCGGCATGCTGATCGGCATCGCAATCTATGCCGCCAATTCGCGCGCACTCGCCCCCGACCGGACGCGGCGCGGCGGTGCTACAGGGGAGATCCGACAGAAGCTGTCGCCGGAGGAGCGCAGGCGCGTCGGCGCCGTGTTGGCGGTGATCGCGCTGCTGCTGGCCTATAACCTCCCTTTCGGCCAAGCCTACAACATCTTCCCGCTGTGGATCAGCGAAGCGGCGAACCGGCATGTTACGGCCGATTTCGTGCTGCCCATCCCCTGGTATCTGGCGGCGGACGGCTTGGTCACGGTCGCCGGCACGCCGCTGGTCCTCGCGCTGTGGCGGCGCCAGGCGGCCCGGGGACGCGAGCCCGGCGAGATCGGCAAAATCGCGATCGGCTGCGCGATGATGGCGGCGGCCGATCTGCTGCTCGCGACGCTGGCAGCGACCGCGCCTGCCCATCGCCTGTACTGGGCCTGGGGCTATGCCTATTTCGCGATCGCCTCCACCTCCTATCTTTTCACCATGCCGATCCTGCTCGCGCTCGTGTCGCGGGCGGCGCCGCCCCGTTCGGTGGGAACGCTGATGGGCCTCGCTTATGCGGGCCTGTTCGTCGCCAATGTCGGCGGCGGCTGGCTGGGGCGCTTTTACGTGATCCTGGGTCCCGCGGGTTTCTGGAGCCTGCAGGCGGCGATCGCGGGTGCAGGCTTGGCCTGCGCGCTGCTCATCCGCCGGCCGATCGGGGCAATCCTCCGCGACCGATCGTGATTTCAGCCGAACCGGTCGAGGCTGAGCGGCGCGGGATCAAAGGCCAGCGACGCGCCCCGCATCAGGCCGGCAACCGCCTCCGCAGTGGTGGCGGCAAGCGTCAGACCGAGATGCTGATGTCCGAAGGCATAGAAGATGCGCGGATGTCGATCGCTGCGACCGATCGCGGGGAGATAATCGGGAAGCGTCGGACGCGCGCCCATCCACTCGCGCATCGGACCGGTCAAGGGCAGCCCGAGCGCTGTGGCATGGGCGCGGAGCCGGTGCCATTTGCGTGGATCGGGCGGGCTTTGCTCGCGGCCGAATTCGGTGAAGCCCGCCACGCGCAGCCCATCCGCGAAACGCGTTGCGATGATCGAGCGATCCTCGAACACGATCGGCGGCAGCATTGCGGGCCAGTCGGGCGCGGGCGAATGGACATGGTAACCGCGCTCGGCAATGATCGGTGCGCGCAAGCCAAGCGGCGCGAGCAGGCCGGCCGAAGCAGTGCCTGCGGCGACGAGTACCGCGTCGGCTTGCAGCCGATCGCCGTCCGCCAACTCCACGGCCGCCGCCCCATCGTGGCCGACGGCCGTAACCACGCCCTGGCGGAATGTACCGCCGGCGGTTCGGAAGGCTAAACGCAACGCGCGCACGAGCGCGTCGATATCGGTGACCTGGCCGCTGCCTTCGAAACGGAGCCCGCCCGCGAGTGGCGCCCGTATCAGAGTCTTGAACTCACGCGTTTCGGCCGCCGTGGCATCGCGCCAGCGCGCCTCTCCTATCTCCGCCCGCGCCCAGCGCGCGCGCCCTTCGGCGGCGGTCGCTTCGCTTTCCCACAGCACGTAGTGGCCATCTTGCCGCAGAAGCCCGTCCGCACCAGCCGCGCGTGCCAGTCGACGCCATGCCGGAAAAGCGGTTGAGAGCATCGCCCCGAGCGTGATCTTGCCCTGCGCAAAACGCAAAGGCGAGGATGCGCTAAGCAGCCGCAACCCGAACGGCAGCCACGCGCCGATTTCCCGGAGCGGCAGTGCGACCGGCCCACCCGCCATAAAAAGTCGTCGCGGGAGCGAGCGCAGCACCGCGCGCGAAGCAAGCGGCTCCACCTGCTCGATCGCGATATGCCCGGCATTGCCGATCGAGGCACCGGTCGGGTGCCCGGCGGGCCCGATCAGGACGACGGCGGTGCCGGCTTGCTGAAGCACAAGCGCGCAGGCGAGGCCGATGATGCCGTCGCCAACAACGATCACGGACGCGGGAGCCGGCATCGCAGAGCTGCGATCAGCCTTTGCCGCGGGCACGACCAAGCACGCTGTGGCGCCGACCATAGGCGAGATAGGCAACGAGCCCGATCAGGTTCCAGATCGCGAAACGGACAAGCGTCTTTTCCGGCAGGCTGATCACCAAATAGAGGCAACCGACAATCGCGAGCGTTCCGACCAGGAACGGGGCGGGGCAGCGGAAGATACGGGGCAGATCGGGCGCCCGCTTGCGCAGCGCCATCATGCAGCCGCCGACCGCGATGAACGCCAGTAGCGTGCCGGCATTGGCCAGTTCGGCAATCTCGCCGAGGCTGAAGAAACCCGCCGCGGCGGCGACGAAGACGCCGGTGAAGGCCGTGATACGGACCGGTGTGCCGGTGCGCGGCGACACGATCGAGAGAAAACGCGGCAGCAGTCCGTCACGCGCCATCACGAAGAAGATCCGGCTCTGGCCGTACATCATGACGAGGATCACCGAGGGCAATGCCACCAGCGCGGCACCGGCGATGAGGGAGGCGGCGAGCGGATGGTTGAGCGTGCGCAGCACCATCGCGAGCGGGTCGGGGGAACCGCCCAGCGCGATATAGGACACGGCGCCCACCGCGCTTAGCGCGACCAGGATGTAGATCGAGGTACAGAGCAGCATCGAACCGATGATGCCGATCGTGAGATCGCGTCCGGGATCGCGCGCTTCCTCAGCGGACGTCGCGACCGCATCGAAGCCGTAGAAAGCGAAGAACACGATCGCGGCTGCAGCCATCACGCCGCGCGTCTCCCCACCCGCTTCGTGAGAGCCGAAACCATAAGGCATGAAGGGATGGAAATTGGCGCCGTGGAACGCAGGCATGGCAAGCAGCACGAATCCCGCGAGTGCGATGAGCTTGATCACCACCAGCACGATGTTGAGGGTTGCGCTTTCGCGCGTACCCGCAATCAACATGCCCGCGATCATTGCCGACACCAGCACTGCGGGCAGGTTCACGATTCCTCCGGCATGAGGGCCGGTCAACAGCGGCGCAGGCAGCGTGACCCCGATTTGGTGCAGCCAGCCCACCAGATATCCCGACCAGCCTACCGCCACGGTCGAGCAGGCGAGCGAATATTCGAGGATCAGGCTCCAGCCCACGACCCAGGCGATCGTCTCGCCGGCGACCGCATAGGTATAGGTGTAGGCTCCGCCCGCCGCCGGCATCAACGTGGCGAGCTCGGCATAAGCGAGCGCCGCGCAGGCACAGACCGCTCCCGCGATGGCGAAGGACAGGATCACCGCCGGCCCGGCGCGCTCCGCCCCGACCCCGGTCAAGGTATAGATACCGGTACCGACGATCGCGCCGACCCCAAGCGCGATCAGGTGGGGCCAGGACAAGGTTCGCCTGAGGCGGTGCTCGGCATCTTGCGGGGCATGACGTTCGACCGGTTTCCGTGGCCCGAGGATGTTCATCGAGCGTCCTTCTCTTCCAGGCGGTCGTGGCACCTCAAACGACGGTGAAGCCCGACCAGAACGGGTCCTCACGGTCGATCCAGATGGTGTTCAATCCCGTGGCGATCGCGCTACCTTCGATCGAGGGGATGATGGCCGGCCGGCCGGCCAGATCGATTTTCTCCTCGACGCATCCGATGAAGCGGCTGCCGATATAGCTTTCGTGGACGAAGTGATCGCCGAGCTTGAGCCGCCCCCTCGCGGCGAGCTGTGCCAAGCGCGCCGACGTGCCCGTGCCGCAGGGCGACCGATCGATCGCGCGCTCTCCGTAGAAGACGGCGTTCCGTCCATCCGCGCCCTCGGCCTTGGGCCGGTCTGTCCACATCACATGGCTGACGCCGCGGATACGATCGTCGAGCGGATGGACCGGCTCGACCGTTTCGCGCAGCAGCGACCGTATGGTGCGCGAAAGCTCAATGATGCGCGACGACCCGCCGAGCGCATCAAGCCCCGCATAAGGTCCCTGCGGTTCAATGATCGCGTAGAAATTCCCGCCGTAGGAGATGTCGAGCGTCAGCCTCCCGAAACCGGACACCTCCACTTTGACGTCGCGCATTGCCAGATAAGAGGGCACGTTGCGTATGCGCACCCACCGCACGCGGCCGCCGTCCGCCCCATATTCGATATCGATCAGCCCCGCAGGAACTTCGGCACGAAGCCGGCCCGGCGTGCGCGGCGAGATCAGGCCCTGCTCCAGCCCGAATGTGACGATGCCGATCGTGCCGTGGCCGCACATCGGCAGGCAGCCCGATGTCTCGATGAACAATATCCCGACATCACTGTCTTCCCGGGTCGGCGGATATAGGAAGCCGCCCGACATCATGTCGTGTCCGCGCGGCTCGAAACACAAGCCGGTACGGATCCAGTCGAACCGCTCGATGAAGTCCTGCCGGCGGTCGAGCATCGTCGCGCCGCGCAGCAGCGGCGCCCCGCCCGCCACCAGCCGGACCGGATTGCCGGCAGTGTGGCCATCGATGCAGAAGAAGCTGTGCCGCATCCGCGTCAGGCGGCCCTAAGCTGCTTGCTCGGCTGCGTGGTCTTGCAGGTCTCTACCCACGCGGTGACCTCGTCACGGCGCGCACCGCTCAAGGGCAAACGCGGCATGCGGACATATTCGGTCCCGCGTCCCATGATCGTTTCGGCGAGCTTGATCGACTGGACGAGATCATGTTCGGCATCGAGATGGAGCAGCGGCATGAACCAGCGGTAGATGGCACGCGCCTCATTCCACTTGCCCTCATAGGCCGCCTGGACCATCCGCACCGACTCCTTTGGGAAGGCGCTGGTCAGTCCCGATACCCAGCCGGATGCGCCGAGCATCAGGCTCTCCAGCGCGACATCGTCGAGCCCGGCCATCACCGCGTACCGATCACCGAAGCGGTTGATAATATCGGTGAAGCGGCGCGGATCCGGCGCGCTTTCCTTGACTGCGACGATGTTGGGCACGTCCGCCAAAGCATCGAGCGTCGCAAGGTCGATGTTCACGCGATACGCTGGCGGATTGTTGTAAAGCATGACCGGCAACGAGGTCGCTGCAGCCACACGGCGGAAATGCACCTGCAATTCCTCGGGCGTCGGGACATAGACCATGCACGGCAGCACCATTAGCGCGTCTACGCCAATCCGCTCGGCATCCCTGACATATTCGATAGCGCGCTCGGTCGTGAATTCGGACACGCCCGCGACGAGCGGGACGCGCCCGCGCAGTGCTCCGACGGCGGCGGCCAGGATGGAGCGCTTTTCGTCAGGCCCGAGCGAGTTATTTTCCCCGCAGGTCCCGAGCAGGATAAGCCCGTCGACCCCGTCCTCAACCAGCGCGGTCAGCACCTTGACCGTGGCGTCAAGGTCGACGGCGAGATCGGGCGTAAACTGCGTGGTGGCTGCTGGATACACTCCCCTCCACAGGGGCTGCGAAAAACTCATTTGCACCTCCGTTGACGCTAAGTTCGTATACGATATAAGATTCTGACACAATGTCTTTATGGCGAAAGGGCGCGGAATGCCGGAGCCCTTTCGTAAATTGCGGAGGATCGCATGGGCTGGATCGGTATCTCGACGATCGAACGCGAGCTCCGCGAAATCGCCCCATGGGACAATCCGGCGGCGCCGATTACGCACGGGGAACGCGCCGTTCGGATTGAACAGGGGCGCCGCCTCACACGCGATATCGGCGCCGACGCGCTGCTGATCGGCGCCGGAGCCAGCCTGCGCTATTTCACGGATGTTGCGTGGAGTGCGAGCGAGAGGCTCGTCGCGATGCTGCTGCCGGTGCGGGGCCAGCCTATCGTAATCGCGCCGCGCTTCGAGCTCGGCACGCTCGAGGCGAGCCTTGCGATCGATGCCGACCTGCGGCTGTGGGAGGAGGATGAAAACCCGGCGGCGCTGGTCGCGCAGGCGCTGGCGGAGGTCGGCGGGGCCTCGCTCGCGATCGATCCTGCGATGGCCTATATGTTCGTCACGCGGATCGCGGCCGCCGCGCCATCGCTGAAGATCGTCGACGCAAGTCCGGTCGTGGACGGCTGCCGCATGACCAAATCATCCGCCGAACTGGCACTGATGCAGCAGGCCAAATCGATGACACTCGAGGTCCAGCGCCGCGCTGCCCGGATTCTCCACACCGGCATCCGCGCGAGCGAGGTGGCGCGCTTCCTCGACGAGGCGCACCGCGCGATCGGTGCTCCCGGAGGCTGCAGCTTCGTGACAGTCCAGTTCGGCCGTGCCAGCGCTTTCCCGCACGGCCTTCCCGGCGATCCGCCGCTCGCCGAAGGCGATGTAGTGCTGATCGATACCGGCTGCACGGTCGACGGCTATAATAGCGACATCACGCGCACCTATATATTCGGCGTGCCCAGCGCCGAGCAGCGGCGCGTCTGGGAAGTCGAACAGGCCGCGCAGCAGGCGGCCTTCGATGCGGCCGCGCCGGGCGTGCGGTGCGAGAGCGTGGACGCTGCCGCGCGGGCAGTCCTGGAGAAAGCGGGTTTCGGCCCCGGCTACAGATTGCCGGGACTGCCGCACCGGACAGGCCACGGCATCGGTCTATCGATCCACGAGCCTCCCTATCTGGTGCGCGGCGACACCACCCCGCTCCAGCCGGGCATGTGCTTTTCGAACGAGCCGATGATCGTGATCCCCGACCGCTTCGGCGTGCGGTTGGAGGACCATTTCCACATGACCGAGATGGGCGCTCGATGGTTCACGCGGCCCTCGCCATCGATCGACGCGCCGTTCGGCTGACCGGACCACCTTATCATCGCGAATCCCAGACCCACCGGAGGCCGGATGCCCGAAATAGATCGCCGCCAGCTCCTCACAGCACCAGCCGCCATGGCGCTTCTCCGCCCTGAAACGGCGAATGCCGCGCCGAACGGCGGGGCCCGGCAAACCGGGCCCTGGGTGCTTGAGCTATGCCCACTATACGGCGTGGCGCTGGCACTGACACCGCGCGGAGCCAAGAAGTTCAGCTTCGTGCCGCGCAGGAATGGGCCAATGCCGGCCGGTTTCTATGCGCTGGGTGACCTCGATATCCGTCTGCGAAGCGACGGCGACTGGCAGGATATCTCAACCGCCTTCCACCGTGCGCCAGTCCGCGCACTTGCCTTGCGCGCGAACGAATTGGCGGCAGCTGATCTTTCCCCCACGCTCCCGCCTTCGTCGCCGGTCGAGATCGAGCGCCGGTGGCTCGCGCATGGCGAGCTTTTGGGGCTGCGCTTTTCGATCCGGAACCGCAGCGACCGCAACATCGAGATCGGTGGGCTCGGCATCGCGATGCCGTTCGACAATATCCTGACCGGCCGGACGCTCGAGCAGGCGCACGAGGAGGCAAGCTTTACGGACCCCTATATCGGTCTCGACGCCGGCTATCTCCAGGTCACGCGTCTGAACGGACAGGGCCCAGCGCTTCTCGTCCTCCCCGAAGCGGACACGCCCTTTGAGGCCTGGATGCCCATCGCCGACGGCCAGGCCGACGGCGGCGGAGCGGCACTGCTCAAGGATCGCACCAAGCGGCAGCTCACGTTCGAAGGCTTCTATCGCTGGATGGCTGCGAGCAAGGGTTTTGCCGAACGCGAATGGCGCGGCGCCGAGCAATGGAACGAGCCCAGTTCCTTCGTGCTCGCGCCGGGAGAAAGCCGCGACGTCGGCGTGCGCCTCGCGCTCGCCCCAAGCATCCGCGCCATCGAGCAGCGGCTGGTGGAGCTGCGCCACCCGGTCGCAGCAGGTGTGCCGGGCTATGTCTTGCCCTTCGATCAGCCGGGCGATCTGTTCGTGAAGGCGTCGATGCCGATCATACGCATCGAGGTGACGCCATCCGATGCGCTGGCCGTTTCGACCGCCGGCTCCATCAACGGCTGGGGGCGCTATCGTGTCGAAGGGCGCCTTTGGGGCCGCGCACGGCTGACGCTGCACCACCAGGACGGCGCTCGCCAGGCAATCCATTATTTCGTCACCAAAACTGCACATGAGACGGTGACCGATCTTGGCCGCTTCCTGTTCGACAACCAATGGTATGAAGCACCGGATGACCGCTTCAGCCGAAGCCCGTCGATTATGGGTTATGATCGCGAGCGGAGTGCGGTCGTAGTGCAGGACAAGCGCGTCTGGATCGCCGGCCTCAGCGACGAAGGCGGTGCAGGCTCGTGGCTCGCGGCGATCATGAAGCAGCTCGACAATCCCGATCCGCACGAGATCGCAAAGTTCGAGCGTTTCCATGTGGAGGTGATTGAGAAGCGGCTGCAGGTCCCGGACGGACCCGACGCCATGGGCGTGCGCAAGAGCCTGTTCTATTACGATCCCGCACATCGCGCCGACTATGACCCGGCGATCGATTGGACCACCTGGTCCAGCTGGACATCGGAGCAGGCCAATTCGGTCGTGCGATCGTTCAATTACGTGCACGTCGCGGCCGCACAGTGGGTGCTTTACCGGCTCGCGCGCAATCGCGTCGGGTTGGCCAAGGCGCATGATTGGCGCTGGTATCTGACCCGTGCCGCGCAAACCACGCTCGCCATGCCGCGGCTGGCGCCCGATTATGTGCGGTTCGGGCAGATGGAAGGCGACGTGTTCGTCGCTCTGCTCCACGATTTGCGGCGCGAAGCGCTGACCGCCGAAGCCGACGCGGTCGAAGCCGCAATGCGCGCGCGCGCCGAGCAGTGGCGGCGCGAAGCCTATCCCTTCGGCAGCGAGATGCCATGGGATTCCACCGGCCAGGAGGAGGTCTATGCATGGATGCGCCATTTCGGCGACCACGCCAAAGCCGAGCTCACGCGTGAGGTGATCCTCGGCTACGATCCGCTCATCCCCCATTGGGGCTATAATGGCAGCGCACGCCGCTATTGGGACTTCCTCTACGCCGGCAAGACGCCGCGCATCGAACGCCAGCTCCACCATTATGGCTCGTCGATCAATGCGCTGCCGCTGTTCGACTCATTCCGGCGCGATCCGTCCGATATCCACCTGCTGCGCGTAGCCTATGGTGGCCTGATGGGCGTACTCACCAACATCGATCGGGAAGGCTTCGCTGCCTGCGCCTTCCACTCCTATCCGGACATGATGCGCTTCGATGCTTATTCGGGCGACTATGGCATGGGGTTTTTCGGCCATGCGCTCGCCAGCGCGGCCTATATGGTTCGTCACCCCGAGTTCGGCTGGATCGCTTTCGGCGGCGTCGTCGAAGAGAACTCATCCGGCATTCGCCTGATCCCCAAAGACAGCGCGCGTACCCGCTTGTTCGTGGCGCCGGAAAAAGCGTGGCTGGTGCTGGAAGCCGGACGGCTCGCGGAAGCGCGATACGAGCCCGGCAGCGGAGAGATCGAGCTTCTCCTTGAACCCGCCGACGACCACACGCCCGCGGCTCGACTCATCGTTGCGGGGAGCCATCGGCCGACCTCAGCGCTTGCCCAGGAACGGGAAGCCTATGTCATACCCCTCACCGGGAGCGAAACGCATATCCGTCTGGCGCGCGCCTGATCCTTTCCTCGAATGGTATATTTTGTTCCGGATACCCGCAAGGGGCATCATAGCCTCAACGTACCATAACACCGTAATCAGATACTGTATAATATATTTGACTCATGTCCGACAATATGGTTGCACTCGCTCCATGAAGCCCAAAGGGCAAAGGGGAGACGAAAGATGCGCAATGTTGTGACGTCGGTTCGCTGTTCTGCCGCACTCGGAGCATTGGCAGCCGGATTGGTGGCTTCCGCAGCCGGGGCACAAGTCACCGCGACGGCGGCGGAGCAGCCTTCCTCGGATGTGAGCCGGGAGACGATCGTCGTCACCGGCACCCGCATCAAGCGACCCGACCTTGCCAGCAACAGTCCGCTCACGGTGGTGAGCGCATCCGAAATCCGCAGCGAAGGCGCGATGAGCGTCGAGGGCGTGCTCAACCGCCTGCCGCAGTTCACCGCCGATGCGAACGAGAATGTCTCGAACGGATCCGACGGCACCTCGAATATCAACCTACGCCACCTCGGTTCCAACCGATTGCTGGTGCTCGTCAACGGCCAGCGGATGTTGCCCCAGCAAGCCGTCGACACCAATTTCGTGCCCTCGGCGCTGGTCGATCGGATCGATGTCGTGACGGGCGGCGCCTCTGCGGTCTATGGCTCGGACGCGCTGTCCGGCGTGGTCAATTTCGTGATGCGCGACCATCTCGACGGCTTTCGGCTGGACGCACAGACGAGCGTGTTCCAGCATACGAACGGCGACGGCTATCTGCACAGCCTGATGGATGCGCAACATTACCCGCGCGCGCCCGACAGCATCTGGGACGGTCAAAAATATGACGTCAACGCCGCCTTCGGAAAGAATTTTGCCGAGGGGCGCGGCAACATCACGGTCTATGGCGGCTATCGCCAAACCGAGCCGATCACGCAGGACACGCGCGACGTTTCCGCTTGTGGTCTCAATCCCAGCGACGACGCCGGTACAGGCTTGACCTGCGGCGGCTCGAGCAACAATCAATGGGGGTTGTTCACGCTTCTCACCGGGCCCAATGCCGGCCTGACGCTCAACAACACCAAGGACGGCCAGCACACCTGGGTCCCATATAATTCGAGCTTCCTCTACAACTACGCGCCGACCAACTATTTCCAGCGCGACGACCAGCGCTACACGGCGGGAGCCTTCGCCCGGTTCAAATTCAGCGATGCGGCCGAATTGTATGGCAGCTTCATGTACATGAATGACCATACCTTTTCGCAAGCGGCGCCGTCGGCGCTGTTCCAGGGAACGACCTTCACGATCAACTGCAACAATCCATTCCTGTCGGCGAGTCAGGCGCAGACGCTGTGCGGATCCGCCGCGGGCACGGCCGCAACCGAGGATACGTTCATTGGCTATCGCCTGACCGGAACCGGGAGCGCACCGCGCCGCGATGATCTGCGGCACGAGGATTTCCGTTACACGGCCGGTGTGCGCGGGACATTTGCGAAAGGGTTCAGCTACGACCTGAACTATCTCCATTCGCTCGTGCGCTACAACGAAACCTACATGAACAATGTCGATAATGTGAAGGCGCAGCGTGCACTGAACGTGGTCAGCGTCAACGGCGCGCCCAAATGCCAATCGGCGATTGACGGCACGGATACCAATTGCGTGCCGGCGGACGTGTTCGGCTACAACACGATCGATCCGAAGGCTTATTCCTATCTCTATTCGCTGCAATCGACCGCGAGCCGCAACCGGCTGACGGTGATTTCGGGAACGATCAACGGCGACCTTGGCCAATATGGGATCAAGAGCCCATGGGCGGAGCGCGGCGTGGGTATCGCGGTCGGCGGGGAATATCGCCGTGAAGCGCTGCTATTCACCGCCGATGCGATCGCGAAGCAGAACGGCACGAATGACGCGGATGGCGTGATCACGGTCAAGGAGGGGTATGGCGAGATCGAGGTCCCGATTTTGTCCGATCTGCCGCTGGTCAAGGCGCTCACCGTCAATGGCGGCGGCCGCTATTCAAGCTATCATAACGTCCAGCATTCGACCGGCTTCAGCTCGGACTTCAACGTCTGGACCTACAAGGCCGAGCTCTCCTATGCGCCGACCAGCGACCTGCGCTTTCGCGCGAGCTATAACCGCGCGATCCGCGCACCGAATATCACCGAACTGTTCGGCGCCGTGGGGCTTGGCAACGTCTCGGCGGACGACCCCTGCGCAGGAACCAGCCCGGTGGCATCGCTCGACGTATGTCAGCGGACCGGCGTCACGGCCGCGCAATATGGCCACATCCCGCAATGCCCGGCCGACGTTTGCGTTCAGCAGGGCGGCGGCAATCGCGACGTGAAGCCGGAGAAGGCCGACACCTATACCCTGGGCGTGCTGCTGACCCCGCGCAAACTGCCCAATTTCAACCTGTCTGTGGATTATTTCCATATCAGGGTGAAGGGCTACATCGGCACGATCGATCCATCGTTGACGATCAACCAATGCACGACCACCGGCTCGCCTTATTATTGCGGGCTGTTCCACCGCGACCCGCGCAGCGGTGTATTGTTCGGCAATGACGGCTACGTCATCGGCACCACGCTCAACACCGGCTTTCTGCAGACTTCGGGCATCGATATCACCGGAAGCTATGGTTTCGGTATCGGCAGTGCCGGCAAGCTCAACCTGGATCTGGTCGGAACCTATTTGCGCGAATTGGTCACGCAACCCTTGCCCGGTTTTGGCACCTATGACTGCAAAGGCCTATACGGCTATACCTGCGGCGAGCCTTCGCCCAAATGGCGGCATCAGTTCCGCACCACCTGGCTGATCCCCGGATCGAACGACGCGTCTTTGTCAGTCGCATGGCGCTATTTCGGCGCGGTGCGGCTCTCAAGCCTGTCGAAGAACGAGTTCCTCAACGGAACGCCGAGCGTGATCAACCGGAAGATCAGCGCGTATAATTATATCGACCTCACCGGCTCGATCAGCTTCGAGAAAAAACTGACACTCAGGGCGGGGATCAATAATCTGTTCGACAAGGATCCCCCTGCGATCGCGGCGGGCATTCTTGCGGCGTTCGGCAACGGCAATACCTATCCAGGCGTCTATGACCCGCTCGGCCGCACCATCTTCATCGGCGCCACGCTCGCCTTCTGACGGCCGCAGGAGCGAAACGCCGTGAGGCGTAGGCGGCGGTTCGCGCTCCTGCTTGCCTCGATTCTGGCGAGCGCAGCGGCAGGTTCGGCTACGCCTCCCGCGGGGGTCTGGATATTCCCCCGTTCGGAGACGTTTCCTGGGCTGCGCATGCTGCGTCTCGAGCAGCGAAGCGAAGGGTGGACCGGTACGGTGACCACCGACTGGTACGGCGACATACCGATGCAGGCGGTGCGGGTGGAAAAGGGCCGGGCGTCGTTCCTGATCGGCAACGGCAATCCCCGGCTGCTACCGCGGGAGTGGCAAGCCAGCCTGGAAAGGGGCAAGCTCCACGTCGTCGGCGATATCTGGGAACAGCATATCGACGTCCGCGCACGGCACGGCACGGCCGCTGACGCGAGGCGGCTCGCCTTCCCTACCGCCCCCCTGCCCAAGCCCGCACGCCTGAAGCCTGACGGGCTCGCTTTGACGCCGCCGATGGGCTGGAGCAGCTGGAACCGCTTTGCGGCAGCGATCGACGACCGGACCGTGCGGGAGATCGCCGATCATCTCGTCAGCTCAGGCCTGCGCGACGCCGGCTATGGCTACGTCAATATTGATGACGGCTGGCAGGGGCGGCGCGGACCGGATGGCGCGATCCGCGCCAATGCCCGTTTTCCCGATATGAAGGCGCTCGCCGCCTATGTTCATTCGAAAGGTCTCAAAATCGGGATCTATTCCTCGCCCGGGCCCAGAACCTGCGCCGGTTTCACGGGGAGCTATGGTCATGTCGTGCAGGATGCGCGCACATTCGCCGCCTGGGGGTTCGATTATCTGAAATATGATCTCTG
>Ga0209148_1000161_pt1 | contig 138759 bp, 114 predicted proteins | sample AraplaCol_mMF_r2_2_FD_184288 | JGI IMG/M metagenome (GOLD analysis project Ga0209148, IMG submission 184288) | Arabidopsis root microbial communities from North Carolina, USA - plate scrape CL_Col_mMF_r2 (SPAdes) (version 2) | ecosystem: Host-associated > Plants > Roots > Endosphere | place...
GCGTGAATGTACAGGATAAACCTTTAAAGGATTTGCTGGATGAGATCTTCACTCCTTTTGATATTTATTTTGCCCGTATAGGAGAGCAGATCGTATTAACCGTGAAAAGAGACCCGCAGCGTACCGTCAGCGGATATGTACAGGATATACGGACCGGTGAGCGGCTGATAGGGGCTACGGTTTATTCACCTGTACGGCAGTTGGGAACCACTACTAATCAATATGGGTTTTTCAGTCTTACATTGCCGAAGGATACCTGTAGTTTACAGATCACATATATAGGGTATGGTTCTTTCCGGTTACCGGTGGCAGGTTTAAATAAGAAGCAGGTCATTGTCTCTTTACAACCATTGAATAGTTTACAGGAGGTAGTGGTTACAGAAGCGCAACTGGAAAGGCAACCCGGGCAAATGCAGATGAGCAGGATCAATGTGCCGGTATCTGACGTAAAGTCTATGCCCCGTTTATTGGGAGAAGCAGATGTAATGCGCACGATTGCGGCGCTGCCGGGAGTATCCGGAGGACTTGAAGGCGGTGGCGCATTGAATGTAAGAGGGGGCAGCCCCGATCAGAATCTTATCCTGCTGGATGGGACCTCTGTATTTAATACTTCTCATCTTCTTGGTATTTTTTCTGTATTTAATCCTGATATCGTAAAGAGTGCTGATTTTTATAAAGGCGCTTTTCCTGCACGTTATGGCGGGCGATTATCATCAGTAATAGACATTACCATGAAGGACGGAGATATGCAGCATGTACACGGAGAAGCTGCTATAGGGCTGATTGCCGCCAAAGTAATGGTAGAAGGTCCTATTGTAAAAAATAAAACGTCTTTTGTAGTTTCTTTCCGTCGTTCGTATACAGATCTTCTGTTGAATAATTTATATATTAACAATGATAGCAATCATCAGAGAAATACGGGCAGTATTTATTTTTATGATGCCAATGTGAAACTAAATCATATTTTCTCTGTTAAAGACAGGATTTATTTCAGCGGATATATGGGAGAGGATAACTTCTCTATGAAAAGATATAATAATGCAGATGATACCCGTACCCGTTTAAACTGGGGCAATACAACCGGTACGTTGCGATGGAACCATGTATTTAATCCACTTTTATTTGCCAATGCTACATTGAATTATTCCCGGTATACTTTTACTACTTCTTACAGTTATGATTATACTGCTGATAATAGTAATGACGCGATTTACCTTTATGGGAAATATTATACAAGAATAAGGGATGCTGTTGGGAAACTGGATTTTGAATACAGACCCAAACCTGCTCATACAGTGAAATTTGGATTGGGGGTCATCTCTCATACTTTTAATCCCGGAGAATCTGTTTTACAAAATTATTCGGGAACACAATCGCCTTTGGATACTTCCTATAATGATGAGGCATCAAGGGGGAAAGAGATGCTACTGTATGCAGAAGATGAATGGAATATTACTTCTTCTCTGCAGGTAAATGCAGGTTTACATATTTCTGGCTTTGTAGTAAATAAAACCTGGTATAATTCTGCGCAGCCGAGACTGGGTCTACGTTATCAGCTGCCACATCGCTGGACCGTGAAGATGTCTTATACGCATATGAACCAGTACCTGCACCTGTTAACGAACAGTGTTACCAATTTACCGACCGACCTGTGGGTGCCATCTACCAGCAAAGTGAAGCCCATGTTTTCTAAACAAACATCTGTTGGTATCTGCAAAACAAGCCTGAATAACATGTTTGCATATTCTGTAGAAGCGTATTACAAGACAATGGATAATGTGGTAGAATATAAGGATAATAATTCCGTGTTTAATACCTCAGGCAAGAAATGGGATGAGCAGGTTGCGGTAGGGACAGGCCGTAGTTATGGAGGAGAAGTATTGCTGCAAAAGAAAAAAGGAAAACTGAAAGGATGGATAGGATATACACTGGCGTGGTCCAACAGGCAATTTGCCAATGTGAATGATGGACGGGCATTTCCTTATAAATACGATCGCCGGCATGATGTGGAAATAGTGATCACAAGACAACTGGGTAAGCGCTGGGAAGTATCTGCCAGTTGGGAATATACGTCCGGATTACCGCTGACTTTACCTACTGCCAGTTACGAAGGGGTGGATGGCTCCTCTCCCTGGGAAGCTAACCCCAATGCACCCATCCTGGACCATATGAGCAAGCGTAACCAGTTCCGCGGCAGTGACCAGCACCGGCTGGACCTGAGTGCTACTTACACAAAGAAGAAAAGGTTATGGGAGAAGAGCTGGACATTCAGTTTATTTAATGCCTATAATCAAAGTAATCCTTTTTATTATACTGTTGTAACGGACAGGGTTAAACAGGAACGCTATCTCGCAGAGGTGAGTATCCTTCCTCTTTTGCCAAGTGTTACTTACGCGATAAAATTTTAAACCCATGCGTTTCGTATATTCCATATTGTTAGTATTTATTTTAGGTGCCTGTGAAAAGGAATCTAAAATGTATATTCCTTATGATGGAGATAAGATTGTGTTGAACAGTTTCATTCAACCGGATAGTCTTGTTTATATCCGTGTAACAGAGAGTAAGGAAGTGCGCGAGTACGGGAACCTGCAGTTTCCGGAATTGAGCAATGCTATGGTAAAGCTATACGAAAATGGAGTGGAGCTGCCTGCACCTCAATGGCAGGTAATTAATGGCTTTGGTTATTATGTATCGGCAGGTGTGGCGCAGGAAGGGAAACAGTATAGCATAGGTGTGGAATACAAGGGCCTTACTGCAGTAAGCGGAGCAGACAGTACGCCGGCGCGTCCGGTCATCAAAGATGTGCATGCACAACGGAGTAACAGCCGTCTGCGTTTTACATTGAGTGACAATGCAGCTGAGACAAATTTCTATAGCATCCGCTTTTTTAATGCAGACAGTGTGAACGGAAAGCTGGTCGTTAACAGGACTGATACATTGAGATGCCGTCTCGACCCCAGTTTCGAGAACAACTTTGTTGATATCATAAATAATAATTACTATAGTGAAATCGACATTGCTGATGACAGGATTAATGGAAAGGAGACTTTATTTGTACTAGAGACAGAAAAGCCGATAACGACCTCACATATTATTGTAGAGGTGAGGGGCCTGACTGAAAGTGCCTATAAATATCTCCATACCTCATATTCCCAGCGGCAGAATGATAAGCCCGATGTGTCACTAGATCCTGTTAGTATTTACTCTAATGTGCAGAATGGCTATGGCATTGTAGCTGGCGTAAATGCAAGAGTGCTGTCGTGTAAGGTGGAATGACAAGCCTACTCTTCCAGATAATATTTCGCTATGATTTCATTCAGTTTACATGACAATTTAACGCACTCCGCAATAATAGTTGTGTCCAGTTCCGTATATCCTGTCGATTCCAGATGATAGATCTGGGGATAGATAGACGATATCAGTCTTTTGGTAGCCGTGATCAACCCATCCTGAAGGTTGACCAATCTTTGATGTTCGCACATCGCATCCTTATAGTAGGGCGATAGTGGGTTTAGTAATTCATCCCAGTCCATGGGTAGTATTTTTTTCAGATGATCAGGTAAAGCTTTTATTAAATAACAACCATTGAAAGGGTTTGGTTTAACTGCTGCCTATTTATATTTCCTTTGTATAAAGATTGTCATGAAATTTCCTGATTAATATACACATTACATTTCCATGACGTAGGCCTGTATTACACAACCACTGCAGTTTTGGGAAGGGGACCAGCCTCTTGTAAATAGCAGGGGATAGAAAAATGCTGATTTTATTTTCCTGCTGTTTGCAGTAGAAAATAAATGAGATCATCTTCCGTGTCGGACAAAAAAGCTGGCTCTTCTATAAAAAATTAAAGGCCCGCTTCCTCAGGCGGGCCTTTGTCTACCTTAACCTTAACATGAACTATTAAAGCGACTTTAATTATTTGGTATACACTCTTACCCAGTCGATATAGGTAGTACCTACCTGTATCTTCGAAGTATCGAGGTTATCGAAGTTATCTCCGCCTACAGCAGCGTTCAGCGCTATGCGTTGCAGTTTACCGAACATGCTGTGAATGAATCCGCCACCGCCGGTTGCATCGCCGGTATATTTAGTATTTACTACTTTACCATCCAGTAAGAACTGCAGGGTATCTTTCTGCCAGATGGATTCGTATACATGAAAGCAGGTAGTAAGATCAACGGTAGAGGTGATTACAGCACCATCTTTAGCCGTGATATCTTCCGGTTCTCCGAATGTAGCGCCATACCAGTAGTCGGTAGTATATACTTTCGGGTATTGGCCCTGCGATTCGAGAATATCTATTTCGCCATTGGTAGGCCAGTTTTCGCCATATGTCCAGAAAGCAGGCCACATACCGTAACCGGCTGCCAGTTTGATACGTGCAGAGAAGCGCACTTTAGGAGTAGTTGTGCTCGCAGAGAAATAGGTGTTGCTTTCAAGCCTGCCTGAAGTGTAGTTAAAAGTTTTCTTAGTAGAGTTGTCCGGATCTGTAGCTCCTTTCATCTTTTCTTTCTTAGCCGTCAGCACCAGTTTGCCATCTGCTATAGTCACATTGGCGGGTTTATAAAGTTGTAACTCGTTGTTATAAGCACCGCTATTCCATACCTGCCATTTGCTCAGATCTGAAGTGTTGAATTCCTCATCGAATATTTTTGTATAGCCTTGTGCCAGGATAAATGAATCGGTCTGGTCATAGTCGCAAATACCTGTAGCGGGTACATTTACTACAGCTTCCGTGGATATTATCGGTTTTTGATCTACTTTATTATTGTCTTTCGTACAGCTGGTGAAGCTTACCAAAGTGGTAACAGAACAGGTGAGAATGCTTAAGGCAATCGTTTTTCTCATAAAAATTGGTTTAAAGGTTATTTCAGGCTTCCGGTTAAAATGGCCATTTTTCATTTGCCTATCATAAAGACATCTGAAAAAGATTAAACATTGATGCCGGAGAGAAATTTTTTTATAATTTTTCTATTGCCCTACAGATAGTACATTTGACAGACCCGTTAACCTGTTCACGTTATTTTTTATCAATAAAACCCAACACCATGAAATCCCTCATTCAATTAACCATGCTGCTACTGCTATTACAATTGCGCAGTGTAGGCCAGCTCAACATTTACGGCCCCGTAGCCGACAATTTACAGACCAGTACTTATAACACATTTGGCGTTCCAACATCTAATTACTGGTGGTGCGCTCATGGCATCGATGTATTACTGGATGGATACCTGCGTACCCGGCAGGATATCTATAAGACCCGTATGAAGAACCTGTTGCTTGGCATTAAAAGTTTCAACGGAAACACGTATATCAACACTTTTTATGATGATATGGAATGGCTTGGAATTGCCAGTATACGTTCCTATCAGGCTACCGGTGACGCCGATTATCTGGCAGTAGCCAATCAGCTGTGGACGGATATTCAGACGGGGTATTCGAACGGTGCGCTTGACTGGAACAAGAATTGCCCGAATTGTAAGAATACCTGTGCCAATACGCCTGCTGTTATTATGGGGGTACGTTTATACCGTATGACCGGAGTAGCAGCAGACCTGCAGCGATGTAAAGATATTTACGCTTATGTAAAGGCTCACCTGGTAGATGCCGGTACAGGGGCCGTGTGGGATAACTACAATCCTGCCACCGGCGCTCTCTCCACAGCTGTATTTTCCTACAACGTAGGGACCTACATCGGCGCGGGCCTGGAATTATATGAAGTAACCGGCGACGTTACCTATCTGAATGATGCGGTGAAAAGTGCAGAGTATGTAATGACATCCAGGATCACCAACGGGATGTTTTTTCTCAACGCTACGGGTATGGGCGATGGTGGACTATTCAACGGGATATTTGTCCGTTATTTTACCCTGCTGGCAAGAGAAGGGAATATTCCTGCGGATACCAGAGCCCGGTACAATGAGGCCATCCGGTTTAATGCAGAAAAGCTGAGGACCAGTGGTATCAGCAGTTCCAACCTGGTAGGGCCTAACTGGACAGTACCTCCTGCTACGACAGATTATGCCACACAATTAAGTGGGGTGATGTTAATGGAAGCAGCAGCTACCCTGGACCAGTCTTTCTTCTATAAAGATATCAACTATGGTGGTGGATCATGGGGACTGCCAGCAGGTAGTTATAACACCGCAGCGCTGGTGGCAAAAGGCATTAAGGATAATGATATCACTGCTTATACTATCCCTGCGGGCTACCAGGTTACTTTCTACAAGAATGATAACTTCAGTGGTGGCAGTATGGTGGTAACCAGCAACAGTGCCTGGATAGGCAATGCCTGGAACGACAGTATCTCTTCTATGATTATTGCACCTGTTGGGGCAACGGGTACCCTGATACAGGCAGAAAATTACAGCAGCATGTCCGGCATCATTACGGAAACTACCACAGATATTGGTGGGGGCCAGAATGTAGGCGCTATTGATACGGGCGACTGGATGGCATACAACAGCATCTATTTCCCTACCACAGGTACTTATAAGGTGGAATACCGCGTTTCCAGTTTAAGCGGTGGTGGCAGGTTGTCTCTGGACTTAAATGCGGGCGCTGTCATTCTTGGGTATCTGGATATTCCTTCTACCGGGGCCTGGCAGTCCTTTACCACTATTTCTCATTATGTAACTGTTACAGCAGGTACCTATAATCTGGGAGTATATGCGCAAAGTGGTGGCTGGAACATCAACTGGTTAAGGATTACACCGGTAGCCAGTGCGGCAGCGATAGCAGTAGCTCCTGCAAAAACAACAACTACCACGCTGACATTATATCCAAATCCTGTGCATGATGTGTTAAGGATCAAAGCTGCTTTTGATCTGGCAGATGCTAAAATACAGATCGTGGATATGCTGGGTAAAGTGGTAATGATTACCCGTAGTAATGCAGGTAGTATAGATGTATCACATCTGCCTTCCGGCGTGTATAATCTTGTGATTGTGCATAATGGGCAACAGGTCGTGAAACGTTTTGTAAAATAGCTGAATAGATACATTTACATCATAAAACCCGGTATTTACCGGGTTTTTGTATATTCATATATTCTTAAATTCGTCCGTAAATTTTATCCGGTGAAAACTTATGCCTCCCTCATACTGATAGTGCTCCTTGCCTTAGCCTGTAAAAAGGATGATAAGCCGGCCACTCCTGTATCTCCTGCTGAAGGTACCCGTGAACAACTGACACTTGATTCCCTTTACCTGTACGCTAAAGAAATTTACCTCTGGTATGATGCGTTACCGGATTATGCTACTTTTAATCCCCGCCAGTATGCAACAGGAAGTGATGTATTAAGTAACTATAAAAGGGAATTGTACCTTATCACGCAATACAAAATTAATCCTGTAACGGGTAATCCTTACGAGTATTCCGGTTATCCGGGAGTGCCAAAATATTCCTTTATGGAAGAAGGGAATGTTACCGCCGGAGGAAGAAAGGCGACAGTCTCCCTGGCTGATAAAGGTAATGACTATGGAATTGCACTTACAGCTGCAGCAGATACTGATATCCGTATCCGTTATGTAAACCCTGCATCTCCGGCAGACCTGGCAGGACTGGTAAGAGGTGACCGTATACTGAGTATAAACGGTACTACTATTTCTTCAGGTTCTACTGCTTTTGTCAATGCAGCGCTTGAAGGGCCAACAGTTGTACTAAGTGTGAAGAAGAACAGCAACGGTAATACCAGCACAGTAACGCTGCAGCAAAATGCTTATACTACAAATCCGGTGTTTAAACAGGCTGTCTTAACGGCAGGTACCCAGAAAGTCGGATATGTAGCAGTTAGCCGGTTTTCAACACCGGCTAGTTTTACTCCCGCGCTGCAACAGGTGTTCTCGTCGTTTGCTACCGCAGGTGTAACCGCGCTGGTGATAGATCTCCGGTACAACGGAGGAGGATATACCACAGCTGCGGAAGAACTGGTGAACCTGGTAGCCCCTTCTTCCCTGAACGGAAAAACAATGTATACGGAGTATTTTAATACCTTATTACAGAACAGGCAGGCACCCATCCTGCAACAGCAGTTGTACCTGGATGCAAATGGTAATACGCAGATGTATAACGGACATAAAGCTACCTATGCAGATGTGGATTATTCTGTAGATGCGAATACTTACAGGTTCAATAAGCAGGGTAGCTTACAGACGGTAAAGCAGGTTGTATTTATTGTAACAGGTAATACGGCCTCTGCCAGTGAGCTGACCATCAACAGTCTTAAACCTTATCTTCCTGTGAAGCTGGTAGGGCAACAGACCTATGGCAAACCGGTAGGTTTTTTTGGTATTAAAATAGATGCTTATACGGTATATATGTCTAGTTTTTCTATGAAGAATGCCAGTGGAGAAGGAGATTATTTTCATGGTATGACACCGGATTATACAGCAGGTGATGATGTGACGCACGATTTCGGAGATTCTGCGGAAACCAGCCTGGCTTCTGCACTGGCTTATATCAGTGGAAACCCCGGAGGCCGCAATGCCAGCGTAACGCCATTGATACACATGGGGCCGTCGTCATTCAGCGGAATGATAGAGAACAGGGCCAGATTCCGTTGATAATTCCCGTTTGCGCAAATGTTTTTTCCCGGTCCGATCTGCTTTCCATAGTGTCAGGTACCAGCTTTGCATAACTTCCTTAGAAATGCTTAAAGAGCAAGTCCTTCAAAGCAGTCCTGTGATTAAATCACAGGACTGCCTGAAGGCACAATTCCACGGTTCCTTGTTATTTTGCGATTTTATTTAAGTAATTTTAGCCGTTAAATTTAAAAACTGGATGATCAGAAAGGTGCAACGTACCCGGAAATGTATACTGGTGGCTGATGATGATGCAGACGACAGAGAACTGATTAAAGTTGCATTTGAAGAAAGCGGCGCAGATACAGAATTACATTTTGTTGAGAACGGAGAAGAACTGATGCATTACCTGAACAGGCAGGGCAAATATACTGATGAGGAAAAATACCCCTTCCCCAGTATCATCCTGCTGGATCTGAATATGCCCCGCAAGGATGGCCGTGAGGCATTACGCGAGATCAAAGAGCATATTAATCTCAAATGGTTACCTATCATTATTCTTACTACTTCTACCGAAGCAAAGGATATCTCTAAATGTTATGAGCTGGGAGTGAACAGTTATACTATTAAACCTGCTAATTTCTCAGATTTAGTAGCATTCACCCGCATGCTTCATGCCTACTGGTTCACAGTGGTGCAACTGCCGTAGAGATTATTCCACACGGTAAGGACATTTATTCGCCGTAATTTTAATCATCAGTCTGAAAACCTGTCATTAGATGATGATTAAATATTTACGGGAGCGTACAGCAACCCTGCACCAGGAACTGGATAATATCCTTATTCCCAAAATAAAGCAAACCAATACACCAGCTGCATATGTGGAGCTTTTACAATTGTTTTACGGATACTACTATCCGTTAGAACAGTATATTGCTGCCCACCTGGATACTTCTTTTCCCGGAGGGTTTGATCAAAGGCGTAAAGCATCCCTGTTGTTGCAGGATATAACTGCTATAAACGGTTCTCCTGCGGAGCCTCCTTCATTATGTAATGATATCCCTGAAATAAAAGATGCCGGGCAGGCCCTGGGCGCTTTATACGGGTTGGAAAGATCTGCTCCGGACGAACAGGTGATCAGCCAGGTCCTTCATAATATTCCCGCTGTTTCCAATGCATTCACTTTCTTTGAAGGGATCAGGACTAACAGTCAGGTCATGTGGGACAGTTTCGAACATTATCTGAACGGATACAATGGTACGGATACGCAAAAAGCAAGACTGATAGAGTCTGCCGTTGATACTTTTCTTAAATTCAAATTATGGGTATCCGCTGCTGAATAAGTGCATCTTTTGGTATGAAAATGGTTTAAGTTAAGTACCTGATGAAGAAAGCGAATTACATAGTAGCAATTGGGGCTTCAGCGGGGGGACTGGAGGCAATTCATGAATTTTTTGATAATATGCCGGAATACGGCAATCTCTCTTTCGTGATCATACAGCATCTATCCCCTGATTATAAAAGCCTGTTGGTGGAGCTTGTATCCAAGCATACCAATATGAAGGTGAGGGAAGTGGAGAAAGATATGCTGATCGAGAATGATTGCATATATGTAATTCCTAATAATAAAGAGATCATTATAGACCGGGGGCGTTTGCAGCTGCAACAAAAGCCATTGGAAAAAGTGCCCAATACTGCGATCGATACCTTCTTATTTTCTCTGGCTAAAGATAAAGGCCGTTATGCCATTTGCATTATCCTGTCCGGCACAGGCACAGATGGCACCCGTGGTGCCGGCGCTATTAAGAAAGCCGGAGGTATGGTGATGGTGCAGGACCCTGAAACCGCCAAGTTCGATGGCATGCCCAGGAGCGTTATCAATTCCGAGAATGTCGATTATGTACTGGCTCCGGAATTCATGCCCGGAGAGATCTACAATTACATCCAGGATATGCCTGTACAGGTGTTTGATGGAAAGATAGATGAAGCGTTGTTGCCCGAAATATTCCAGCTGGTAAAAGAAAACAGCGGCCAGGATTTCAATCATTATAAATCACCTACTATTACCAGGCGCATTGCAAAGCGAATGGCCCTGGCCAATATAAAGAACATAGGTGATTACCTGCAGTTGCTGCGAAAAAATCCGGAAGAGAATAAATTACTTGCACAGGATTTCCTGATCGGGGTAACCCGCTTTTTCAGGGACAAAGCCGCGTTTGAAGTGCTGAATGACCAGGTGCTTGGTAAGTTGATAGAGAGTAAGGAAGAAGGCGCTATCCTCAAAATATGGGTTACTGCCTGTAGTACCGGTGAAGAAGTATATTCTATTGCGATTATGCTGGACCAGGCGCTCCATAAAAAGAACAAATGGCTGGACATAAAGATCTTTGCTACGGATATTGATAGTAATGCGATCGAATTCGCTTCCAAAGGCTGTTATCCTGCCAGCATAGAAAAGGAGATAGAACCGGAAATACTTAAAAAATATTTCATTAAGGATAATAATAAATATCAGATCGTTCCCCGTTTACGCAAACAGATCGTATTTGCGAGGCATAATATCCTTAAGGACCCTCCATTTATAAAAAACGATCTTGTTACCTGCCGTAACATGCTCATTTATTTTGATAATGTATTACAACGTCAGGTATTGGCATCCCTCCATTTTGCCATGAATGGGGGAGGATATCTGTTCCTTGGCCCCAGTGAATCTGCAGCTGTCATTCGCGGAGGGTTGGAAGAGATCAGTGCCAAGTGGAAGATTTACAGAAAGAATAATACTTCAAGGGCTGCCATGCCGGAAAATTTGTCCAGCCCCCTGGAGTATATCCGGCAGGCGCGTGAAATGCGGGTCAATGGTATTCCTGAGAAACGGGTAGCTACTGACCTGCTGGAAGAATTCAGGGAAGTAATGGCGGATGATTATGGTTATGCCGCGGTATATATAGATAAGAATTATGAGATCCGTGAAGCGATCGGTAACTATAAAAAATACCTTTCCCTTCCTGAAAAGAAATTAAACCTGAACCTGTTAAAAATGATCCCCCCGGACCTTTCCATGGTATTGAATATAGCATTACGCCAGGCCTGGAAAACCGAACAGAAGGTGCCCGTAAAAGGGGTGAAGCTGAATAGCAAGGACGGAACGAGGGTAGTGAATATGATGGTGAAACCCGGCACCAGCAACGGGCATCAGTTTACACTGATCGTATTTGGCGAGGAACCGGAAAGGATCAGTGTATCTGATCATTATCTGGCTGCTTCCGATACCCAGTCCCTTGGTGTAAACGATCATATTTTATCGCTGGAAGCCGAACTGGGAGAGACCAGGACGAATCTGCAGATGGCTATTGAAGGGCTGGAAACTTCCAATGAAGAGATGCAGTCCAGCAATGAAGAATTATTATCTGCCAATGAAGAGTTGCAGTCCAGCAATGAAGAATTGCAATCTCTCAATGAAGAACTGCATACACTGAATACGGAGCATCAGTTGAAAATAAAAGAACTGGTAGAGCTGAATGATGATATGGACAACTATTTCCGGAGTACGGATATCGGGCAGGTATTTGTAGATGTTCACCTGCGCATCCGGAAGTTCAATCCTGCAGCGGTAAATATGATCAATCTGATCCCTACGGATATAGGCCGTCCTATTAATCATATTTCTACCAATATTCAACAGGATAATCTCGTTGATGATATCAATACGGTAATCAATAACAAGCAAACGGTAGAAAAGGAGCTGATGCTGAGTAACGGCAACATGCACCTGATGAAGATCATGCCATATATCCGCCAGGATAAACAAACAGATGGCGCGGTAATTACCTTTGTGGACATTACGGCCATTAAGGAGCTGGATATGCTGCTGAAAGGCGTATTTAATGCCAGCACCAGCATGATCATGGCTTTTAAGGCGGTACCAGGCGACTTCATATTGCAGACAGCTAATAAAGCCGCAGAGCGATTACTGGGTAAGGACGCGATGAAGCAGCAGCAGGTGTCCATGTTATCTTTGCCGCAATTAATCCAGAACGGATTATTTGAAAAATATAATGAGGTAGTAGAGAAAGGCGAGGTGCTGCATACTGAATTCAAAACGGAGCTGGATGGTATTGATACCTGGTTTGAACTGGCAGCCGTTAGAACACAGGATGGTATCGTGATCACCTGCAATGACCTTACGGAGAAGAAAGATGCGGAAGACCGCCTGCGTAAGGCTAACCAGGAACTGGAATCCAGTAATACGGAGCTGCAGCAATATGCGTTCGTCGCTTCTCATGACCTGAAAGAGCCGCTGCGGAAAATCCATATGTTCGGCAATATGCTCAAGGAACGGTATCAGGAGAATATGGAAGAGAAGGCAATTGATTACCTGAATCGTATCATTAATTCCTCTGCCCGTATGACCAATCTCATTAATGATTTGTTAAAGTTCTCCCGTTTGTCGCAGGTCAATTTCTTTGAGCAGGTGAACCTGGAAATAATTATTAAAGAGATCTTATCAGACCTTGAAATCCTTATCCAGGAGAAAAACGCGATTGTGACCGTAAGCCCTTTACCTGTGATAGAAGCAGTGCCAGGGCAGCTCCGGCAGGTTTTTCAAAATCTTCTCAGTAATGCATTTAAATTCTCCCGGAAAGATATACAGCCGATGATCAGCATCTCGGCTAACCGCCTTAAATACAAACGTTTTGATAGTCCGGCTGATGTAGACGGGCCTTACCTCTGTATTACGATCTCCGACAACGGGATTGGCTTCGATGAGAAATATCTCGATAAAATATTTGTGTTGTTCCAACGTTTACATACGAAGGACAAATTTGAGGGCACCGGTATTGGTCTGGCTGTTACCCGCAAGATCGTAGATAAACATAACGGACTTATTACGGCACATAGCCGTGAAAAGGAAGGAGCCACATTTACGATTATACTACCTGTAAAACAGGAACAGGTAGCAGGGTAATTTTCCTTAATTTTGCGCATTATTTTATATGCCACTTAAACAATCCCTGATTATGATAAGGAGAATGCTCTCAGTATTTATTAGCATTGCTGTTTCTACTGCTGCTTTCGGACAAAGCAAAACTGTAATAGGTATCGCCCCTTTTAAAAGCGGCGCTTCTCAAAATAGTAATAATGTAGTTGCCGTACAGGAAACGGTTGCCGACGTATTTTCCCGCAATAAGCGGCTTACACTGGTAGAGAAGGATAAGATGGCCCAGGTGAAGGCTGATTCCCTGCAAACAACAGAAGGAGTATCCCCGCAGCTGCTGGAAGAGGCAAAAGCTACAGGAGCGCAATATGTGATCACCGGCAATGTGGCCAGAGCCACTGTGGAGATCAAACAAACGAATATCCCTGTTATCGGTGTTACTACAGCCAATGTGGCAGAAATATCCTTTACTATGAGTGTGATAGATGTGGCAAGGGGGGAAGTGGTTGCCACCAGTTCTTTTATAGGTAATGGCAGAGGGAAGATCGCTTTTGAAGATGCCCTGAAAGATCTTAAACCCCAGATAGAGAAGTTTATTAAGGACAATTTTAAGGTGACCGTGTCCATTGCGGAAATAGAAGAAAAGAATAGTAACGGCGGAGCAGCTAAGGTGCTGATCGTAGCGGGCAGCCTGCTGGGCGTGAAGGAACTGGATGAGTTCCGTGTATACGAATTGACGGAACTGACCGTTGACGGCAAGAAGATGACGCGTAAAAAGACATTGGGCAAAATAGTTGTGGCTAAGGTAGAGGACGAGAATTTCTCTGTTTGCACAGTACAGGAAGGCGGCATTGAGATTGCCAAAAAGGTGGAAGAAGGCGCAAAGATCAAGTGCGAGATGATTACTGAGTAAATCAAAATACTTATATATAGGAGGGCCGTATCGGATATGATACGGCCTTTTTATTTGAATTTTACATTTATTAGTTTGATATATACAGCTACTCCTGTATCCAGGCTATTTACCTTTGCTATATGAATAACAAGCAAGTTTGGTACGTTACCGGGGCCTCCAAAGGATTGGGGCTTGCCCTGGTTAAGAAACTGCTATCTGAGGGATACCGGGTAGCTGCTACTTCCAGGAACATTGCTTCTCTGGCCCTGGCAGTGGGTACAACAGAGAATTTCCTTCCCCTGGAAGTTGATCTTGGCAATGATGCATCTGTAGCTGCTTCCATGAAGGCAACGCAGGATAAGTTTGGCAGCATCGATGTGGTTGTGAACAATGCAGGTTATGGGATTGGTGGCGCTGTGGAAGAGTTGAGCCGAAAAGAAGTTTCGGACAGCTTTGATGTGAATGTATTTGCCACTATCACCGTTATGCAGAAGGCGATGCCTTACCTGCGGGCACAGCGTTCGGGGCATATTATGAATATTGCCTCTATTGCAGGTCTGGCCGGCGCTGTTGGATGGGCGGTGTATGCAGCAGCAAAGAGTGCGGTGATTGCTTTGTCGGATGTGATGGCGCAGGATGTGAAGTCGTTAGGTATTAAAGTAACGGCTATCGCTCCCGGTGCTTTCCGTACGCAATTCCTTTCCCAGGAGTCCCTGGCGCTTTCTGAGAATAAGATTGAAGACTACCAGGATATCAGGGCCTCTCATGCCAGGTACCTGGAGATGGATGGCAAACAGATTGGCGACCCTGTAAAAGCTGCAGAAGCGCTTATTAAGCTCTCATTAATGCCAGAGCCGCCGGTATTGCTGTTTTTGGGCAGTGATGCCTATACGCGTGCTTCCGGTAAACTGAATACAATGGTGGGGCAGCTGGAACAGTGGAAGGAGATATCCGATTCAACGCAGTTGTAGGTATGGTTCTCTTTAAAAAAATAAAAGCGATCGGAAGTAACTCCGATCGCTTTTTATTTGGTTTTAAAATGAGGCGGCTTATATTTTATTTATCACAAATAATCCGTTTTTGACGGGCATGATAAGCCGGATAAAAGTACCGGTTAATGAATCGTACCAGCTATATCCGGAGACCTTCCTGTTGTTGCTGTTTTGGGTAATCTTTACAATATGAGAGAAGCCGGTACTGCCGGGCAGGAAGTCTTCTCCCACATATTCTATTTCGCGCGGATCTGTACCGTTCTTTTCAAAGGTGTAAAGGTTTATTGATGCAGCATACCCGTCTTTATAGGGTAAAAATCCTATGAGGTATTCAAAAAGGTTGGAATCAAAATAGCCCGCATCTATTCGGTGAATAGTATCTATACAGGTGTTGTTCCTGCATAGGACAGCATGTACCGACATATTACTGAATGAAAGGTCCATTTGCATAACGGGAGGATGAGTGACCATACGCATCCGGACGGGAGACAATGTTTTCAGGTCGGCAACAGTAGAGTCATATTTTACAAAACCGCCGGGATAGTACTGATGTTGTGACCTGGTCAGTAATCCTTTTACAGTATCAATAGTGATCATGTCTATCACTGTCATCTCCATGATTGTCTTTCCAAGAGAATCGTATAATATCCCTCTGTACGTATTAGAGCATGATTTTAACAGGGCATAACGAATTGTTTTGTCGCCGGGTCTGAGTATTGATTGTGCATATAGCAATGGAAAGAATGAAAACCGGATCATACAACAAAACAGGATCAGGATGCGGGCAATAGTTCTGTTCATAAAATGTCTGTTTTATGAAATGAAATTGCGATTGTTATCTCCTGTAAACAATTGATTTCTATGTATAGTGGTCAATTTTAAATATCCGGGCAGGAATGTTCAAGGTCCCAGCCATTGAAAAAAAGCGGACAAGTATTTAAAATACTGTGACGAGGCGCTGATAACCAGTATATTTGAAGGTATGATTTCCATCAGCTCTCATATCTCTTTTTTCAAAGCACAATGGCTTGTATGGTCTTTTGTATTGCTGCTGCTCTTTGGGATATATTTACAGAATGATCCTTTCGCAGAAGCAGCTACCTATGCTACTATAACTACCGTGTTTTACGCCATCGTTATTTATGGGAATGCGATGTGGCTTATTCCCCGTTTGTATGAAAAAGAGAGAAGAACTGCCTATATATTCTGGATCGTGCTTTTCCTGGTAGTGGTGACCATTGGCCGGCTGCAATTACAGAATGCCCTGTACCTTCATTTTTTTTCAAAGGGAAAGCCTATGCCCATGAAGGATGTTAACTATTACGCGATGTATCTGTCCTATTTTCTTTCCAGCATCATGATCTTCATCTTCAGTATAGCATTTCATCTGTCTATTGAATATTTCCGGGTAAGCGCGCAACAACAGCTATTACAAAAAAGAACAGCAGAAGCAGAATTGAAGTTATTGAAATCGCAGGTACAACCACACTTTTTATTCAATACGCTGAATAATATTTACTTTGTAGCACAGCGGGAATCTCCTGATACCGCGGTATTGCTGGAAAGATTGTCTAATATTATGCGGTACTTTGTAGATGAAGGAACAAAAGACCTGATACCGTTAACAACGGAGATCAATTTTATCTATGATTATATTCATCTGGAAAAGTTACGTATGCGTCATCCGCTGCAGGTGCAGTTTGATATTCATGGGGAGTCGGATAGTTTACTGATGCCACCGATGTTATTAATCCCTTTGATAGAGAATGTGTTTAAGCATGGTATTGATAAAAGATATGAGAACAATTTCCTGCAGGCAACTATCTCCATCAGTGAGGAATCGCTGGATGCTGTTATCTCTAACAGGATTCACAGATCAGAATTGAAAAGTGGTAGCGGGATAATGAACCTTACATCAAGATTACAGTTGCTGTACGGGAATCATTATATATTTGAAACAAGTGAGAAAGATGATTTATTCTATGCGCATTTAAATATCCCATTGTGAATACTATTACCTGTCTTATCGTGGATGATGAACCGAATGCGGTGCAATTGCTGGAAGATCATATCCGCAAGGTACCGCGACTGATATTAAAGCAAAAATGTTATGATGCTTTTGAAGCGTTGGCATTTTTACAATCAGACCAGGCAGACCTGCTGTTCCTGGATATACAGATGCCGGGGTTATCGGGTATGGAGCTGGCTACTTTTTTAAACAAAGAACAACGGATCATATTTACGACTGCTTTTGCTAATTATGCACTGGAAGGATATGAATACAATGCAATAGATTATCTCTTAAAACCCATTACGTTTAAACGTTTCGTACAGGCGATCAATAAAGCTGTGTTATCGTTTTCGACTGTTATACCTGTTGCGCCCGTTGTGCCTGCCGGGAATTTGCCTGATTACATTTTTATCAAGTCGGGGAAGCAGATCATTAAAATAGCATACATTGATATTTTATTTATTGAGGCGCTGAAAGAATATGTGAACATTGTTTTGCCTGATGGGAAAGTCCTTGCCTATAAAAGGATGAAAGACCTGGAAGAGCAGTTACCGGAGAATTTTATCCGGATACATAATTCTTATATTATCAATATCCGACATTTGGAAAAGATAGTAGATAATCATGTGATGATTGGTAATATGAAGTTACCGGTGAGTAGTTCCTGCCGTCCGCAGTTGCTGGCAATGATTAATAAGAGACTATTGTAGAGATTCGCCGGCCCATAAAAAAGCCGCCTCAAAATTGTTTTGAGACGGCTTACCCTATTGTATTGTACCCTATTCTATGTCTTCTTCATCTTTAACAGCATGTTTCGCCGACCTGTTTCTTTCTACCCACCAGTAGAGTGCTGGTATCAGCAGCGGAGCGAAGATCAGGGTGCTGGTTAAACCACCGATGATAACGGTTGCCAGTGGTCTTTGTACATCCGAACCTATACCCGAGGACGTAGCTGCGGGGATCAGACCTGCAATAGCTACGATCAGGATGGATAGGATGGCGCTCAGTTGTTCTTTGGCACCCATGAAGACGCTCTGCTGAAGGTTAAGCTTCGGCCGTGTCCTGACCCTGTTAATGGCAGAGACGAGCAGTACTCCTGCCATCACTGATATCCCGAATATACTCACGAAACCTACACCCGCAGAAACGTTAAAATGGTATCCCCTGATGAGCAGCGCAACGATGCCACCTGCCAGTGCAAACAAGATACAACTAATTGTAACAAGGGTTTGCGGCATATTGCGGAATAGAATGAAAAGTACCAGGAAAACCATAACAATTGTAAGTGGTATTGTCATGGATAGCTGTTTGCCTGCACGTTGCAGGTTCTCATACTGGCCGCCATATACAATGGAATATCCTTTAGGTATATGCAGATTGGCGTTGATCTTATCGTTTACTTCCGCTACGAAACCACCCTGGTCGCGACCACGGATGTTTGTGCGGACAGTCACCATACGTTTGCTGTTATAGCGGTAGATGTTTGTTTGTCCGCGTACGTAGGAGATATCTGCCAGCTCGTTCATGGGAATGAGTGCACCGGTAGCAGAAGGTACCTGCAGGTTTTTTATAGATTCGATGGTGCTGCGTTCGCCGGGCAGATAACGGATGACCAGGTCGTAACGCTTGGTGCCATCATAAAGCGTGGAAATGGTTTTACCTCCGATGGCAGCTTCGATCATCGCCTGGATGTCTGCTACATTGATACCATAGCGGGCAGCGTTTTCCCGGTTAATGTTGATGGCTATCTGTTCCTGCGGGCCTTCCTGTTCTATGTTCACGGATTCGGAACCCTGCATGTGTTTTACAATATCAGAGATCGTGTCTGCTTTCGCCCGCATCATGGTGAGGTCGTCACCTACAATGGAAATGGCCAGGTCTGCCGCACTACCGGTCACGATTTCCATTACCTGGTCGATGATAGGCTGGCCGGAAGAGAACTTCACGGATGGCATCGCCTTTTCCAGGTCGTGCCGGATATTGGTAACGAGAGTCTTTTTAGAGATGGTATCGCTCCAGAGTTTATATTCTTTTAATCCAACAAGGATTTCATTACGGTTGGCCGGGAATGGGTCCGTGCCATCATCATTACGTCCTGCCTGTGTGATCACAAAGGAGATCTGCGGATATTTGGCGATGACCTGCCTGATGAGCGGAGAATACCGCGCATTTTCCTGGATGGTAATACCCGCCGGGAAATTACCACGGAGGAAGATAGAACCTTCATCCAGTTCGGGGAGGAATTCCGTTCCCAGTTTAGCGCCGAACAATACCAGCATGATCACTACACCGAAGCCCGCAACAACGGTCATTTTAGGCCGTTTAAGCGTGGCTCCCAGCACTTTTCCGTATAACCTGCCCAGGAAGTCAAGCACCACGTTACGGTGCTCTTTCATGGGTTTATCGGTACTGTTGAATGCTTTCTTAAAGGCAAAGGAGATCAGTACCGGAATTAATGTCAGTGCGGCCAGCATGGAACCGATTACCGCGAATGCCAGGGTAAGGGCCATGGGAGAGAACAGCTTTCCTTCTACGCGGGTCATCAGCAGGATAGGCATGTATGCCAGTATGATGATGGTAACGGAGAAGAATATTTCACGGCCTACTTCCTGTGAAGAGCGGAGGGTGAGGGCAATAATTCCCCGTTTCTTTTCTTCCGGTAGCGCCGTCCGGTACGTTCGTATGAGATGCTCTGCCATTACGCAGGCACCGTCTACAATGATCCCGAAGTCGATAGCACCGAGCGATAACAGGTTTGCCGGGATGCCGGTGAGGCGCATGAGTATGAATGCGAACAGCAGGGAGAACGGAATGGTGAGTGCCACTACCAGTGCACTGCGTAAGCTACCCAGGAAGAAAATGAGGATGATCACCACGATAGACACCCCTTCCAGCAGGGTATGCCCTACGGTTTCCAGGGAATGGTCTATCAGGAAGCTACGGTCATAAAGGGTGCGCAGATGCACGCCTTTAGGCAGTTCATCGCGTTCCAGGTCTTTCACTCTTTCTTTGAGGATTTTAAGTACCTCGCTGGGGTTTTCGTAACGCCTCAGCAGAATGATACCTTCCACGCCGTTGCTGGAATTTGTTTTGGTCTCATTGATGGTATAACCCATTACACCGCTGGGAGGTGGCGGGCCTACTTCTACGGTGGCCACATCGCGCAGGTATACAGGCATGCCGTTGGCAGCCTTCAGCACAATGTTCTGGATATCCTGTTCTGTTTTTACCGCACCAAGACCACGTACTGCAAAGCCCTGTTCACCGCGGTTGATGATATTACCACCGGTGTTCTGGTTATTCTTCTGTACGGCGTCTATTACATCCTGAATGGTTAAACTGTATTTACGCAGTTTATCCGGTGCCGTAAGGATATGGAACTGTTTGAGCGGGCCCCCGAAGGTGGTGATATCTGCGATGCCCGGTACCTGTAAGAGGTAAGGTTTGATGACCCAGTCCTGCAGGTCCCGGATCTCTGTAGGTGTATAGTTTGGCGGTGCTTCTACAACGTAACGGAGGATTTCCCCTACGGCAGTAGTGAGTGGCGCCAGTTCGGGCGCTACGCCATCAGGTAGTTCTGCGGTTGCCAGTCGTTCATTCACCTGCTGCCGGGCAAAGTAATCGTCCGTACCATCGGTGAAGGTAAGCTGTACCACACTGAGGCCAAAGATGGTACGGCTTCTGCGGTCAAGTACATTAGGCGTGTTCTGTAAAGCCCTTTCGATGGGAATGGTCACCTGTTGCTCTACCTCTTCAGCAGCACGGCCGGGATATTGGGCTACAATGATCACATTCGTATCCGCAATATCGGGATAGGCTTCTATTTTCAGCATAGTAAAGCACCAGTAGCCTATGCCCATCAGGCCAAGCCCCATCAGTATAACTACCCATCTGTTCTTTAAAGAGAATATTAATAGGTTGCGAATCATTGCGTGTGTGTTTCAATCAGGATCTAAAATCGTTCTACTTTACCGGTAACTATGAACCCGCTGCTTACCCGCTTACGCAGTTCTTTTAATACGTGCAGCACTTTTTCCTCTTCATCTATGAAGGTGATGAGCATAGGCGGTTCATCGAAACTGAACAGGCTATCCGGGCGTTTTACCTGGTGATGTTCACCAAAGCCTATTTGACCGCGGAAGGCGGTAGCGCCTGCTACCTTATGTTTAAGTAAGAACTGTACAATGAATTCGTATAAGGGCTGTGATCCGAATACTTCATCTTTATCTATAAATATCTGTGCTTGTAACATGGTATGTGGAATTTAAAAGATTAATATCCGAAGCTTAAACCTTTCAATTGCATCACACCTCTTACAACTACCTTATCTCCATTCTGCAAGCCGCTGTATACGGCAATACGATTGCCGATCTGCTGACCGGTACGTACTTCCCGCCTTGTAAAAGCCGTAGGGGATGTTTTTACGAATACATAGTTCTGTCCATCTGAAGTCAGCAGCGCATCCCTGCTTACATTGATATTTTTGGTATCGCCTTTTATATTGAAGGTGACCATGGCAAACATTCCTGCACGGATATCGCTGTTGGGAACAGCCAGCCGGATGCGGATCTTTACCATACGGGTAATGTTGTCTATCACATCGGCAATGCCTTCCACATGGCCGGTAAAGGGTGTGTTAGGGAAAGAAGATAAGGTGATGGTGCAGGGAGCCCCTTTGCTTACATTATCCAGCTGGTTTTCGGGGATATCGCAGATGACATAAGCATTACCGGGAGCAGTAGCGTGAAGCACTTCAGGGTCAAAGCCCGCTGCTTTAAGGTTGGATTCATGTTCTATCAGTTGCGTTTTTTCGTTGGCCAGGTTCGTTTGTTCTATGGAGAGATTAGCCCTGGCTTCCAGAATATCTTTTCCGCTGGCAGCGCCGTGATCATAGAGGTCCTGTGTACGGTCCAGTTCTATTTTGCGTTGTTTGATATTGACTTCCTGGATGTGATTGATGTTTATTTTATGTTGTATTAACTGGGAGTAATCACTTTCCAGGTCGGGAGTATCGAATAATACGATGTTTTGTCCGCCTTCAGCCGAGCGTAAAACAGTAGCCGCTACTTTTCCCGGTGCATGTAAAGTACCGCTGAGGGTAGAGTCACCTACCGGCTCTGTGATAAAGGTGCTGGCAGAGGCAGTATCATTAAAGGTGATGACCTGTCCGTTATTCGTAATGGAAGGACCCGGATCGTCTGTTACAGCAGCTTTGTGTTCCTTTGCCCCACATCCCGCCAGCAGGAGGGTAGCGATTAAAAAATAGCGTTGCATATTATAATTGATTTATAAGGCCGGTAGCGAATAATAATTGTACATAACTCTGGTAGTATGCCTGCAGTGCATCGTAATAGAGCAGGCGGGTATCGTACCAGTTGCGCTGGGCATCCAGGAAGTCGATAATGGTAGTACCACCGCGCAGGTAGGCATACTTCACGTTATCCAGGATCTGCTGTGATTGCAGCAGGATACCTTCATAATTTTTGAGATGCTGTTTTTGCAGCTGGTAGGTTTTGTAGGAAGTTGCCACGTCTGTCATTACCTGGCGGCGGGTAGCGGACAATTCCTGTTCGGCCTGTTGTTCCTGGATATGCGCTTTTTTGATCTCCCCCTGGTTCCGGTTAAAGAAAGGGAGGTCTATCGCTCCGTAGAAACCAATGTAAGGCACTGAGTTTTGCGGGTTATAGATGACTCCCAACTGAGGTTGAGGTACAGCCATCGCCTGCTGAAGTTTGATGTTGCTGCTGCGTTCATCAATGTTGCTTTTTGCCAGTACCACATCCGTGCGGTTTTCCAGGGTCAGCGTAATGAGGCTGTCCAGGGTAGCAGTAGGTTCTATTGACTGAACCAGGCTGCTGGTGTCGATGTCTACGCTATCGGTAGTACCAGTGAGCAGTTGTAGGTTTTGTAATTCGTTTTTATAGTCCTGCATAAATACGCTCAGCTGCAGGTTATACTGGTCCAGTAACACACGGGTCCTGATCAGGTCCGTTTGCGTGATTACCTGGTTTTTGTAACGTAGTTCATTGATCTTTACAAGGGTATCCAGATTACCTTTGCTGTCATTCAGTAATGCCAGCCGCTTTTTTAAGACCCAGCATGTGATCCAGCTATTACCCACCTGCAGGGAAAGGTTCCTTACATTTTCCTGGTAGACATTATTGGCGAGGGTCACATTCTTGTTGGCCGTTTCAATCTTGTATTTGCGTTGGTTGGGCCACTGGATTGGTTTGGTTACCTGGTACCATACCTGCCGGTTATCTTTAGAGGACCATCTGGTACCGGGGGCAAACCTGTCGGAACTGACCAGTTGCATGGTCTGATTGTTCAGATTGGGATTGGGCCGCAGTTTAGCGGTAATAACATCTGCCTGTGACGCGCCAATATTCATGTACTGGGCTTTTAACACCGGGCTGCTTACCCTGGCAGTATCTATTGCTGCTGCCAGCGTGTAGGTGGTTTGGGCGGTAGCAACATATCGAATACAGGAAAGTATCAATGTTGCTACAGCCAGGACGATCGTTCGCTTCATGAGATGCTGTTTGTCCGCAGTTTTATTAAAATTTCCAACACAAAGGTTAACAATGCTGATTAGCAACAGAATATGCCGGCATGATTTTAACCAGTTTTTAATTTAAATATTAAACTTCATGATGGGTTGATAGTATAAATATAAACAAGAATAAGATAGAAAAGTTTGATTTCTAATAAGTTGGATATTGGCGCCACATGAGGAATGTGGCGCTGGCGGCTTAAAAAAAAGGAGGGTTTTAGGGGCCTGAAAAGGGCGTTTTGACGATCAGATAGTTTTATGTTCCATTTGCTGGATAATATTTTCTACTTCTGCTTCTGTAGCCCTTAGTCTTGTCTGGCAAAAAGTAATCAGTTCAGATGCCCGTTTTACCCTGGTGGCCAGTATATCCACAGATACTGATTCTGTTTCTATTTCCCTGGCTATTTCCTGTAATTCTTTATAAGCGGCTTCATATGTCAGACTCGTTTCCATCGATAATCGTTTTTGATGTGATTGTAGCATGTACAGCGGCATCTGCCAGTTGTACCATGATTGTATCTCCTGTTGAAAGGGAGGAAGCCCCTGTGACCAGCTGTCCGTTGTGATATACCATGGCAAAGCCTTTTTTCAATAGGGCGGCAGGACTTAAAACCCTTATCACGGTAGCATGGTGTTGCAATTTCTGCTGTTGTTGCTGGAGTAGTTTACGGGCAAAGGCCTGTACATTCTGACGGATGTGTATGAGTTCCTGTAAGCGGCTGGCCGTTACCTGTGCGGGTTTTGCCAGTAGTTGTCCCGAAAGCTGTGCCATACCCGAACGCTGTTTTAACAGCAGGTGCCTGGCAGATTGCGGGATGATTTGCAGGCATTGGCGGAGTCCTTCTTTGTAACCGGAGAGTAAGTCGCGCGAGCGGTGCACAATATGAGTGTGCAGGGATGTTAACTGCTGCTGCCGGCCGGATACCATCTGCTGCATGCGGATGATGATATTACGCTGCTCTTTCAGGAGGGCATCTTCAAAAGAACGGTTATGTGTGATGATCATTTCCGCAGCCATGGTAGGCGTTTTTACAGAAGTATGCGCCATGAGGTCTGTAATGGTCTCATTGATCTCATGCCCGATACCTGCTATAACAGGAATGTGAAAGCCTGCTACCGCTTTCCCTATTTCAAATTTTTCAAATAAGAGCAGGTCTGTCTGGGCACCGCCACCACGGATGATGACTACGGTATCGTATATTTTACCGGATGCTCTGATAGCGTCCAGCTGAGCGCATACCTGTGCTACATTTGCTTCTCCCTGTACAGTAGTGAAATAATTATCCATATAGAAGGTATATCCATGGATGTTATCCTTCAGTGATTTTTTAAAGTCACCAAAACCTGCGGCAGAAGAAGATGTAATGACAGCGATGCGCTGAATAACGGATTGCAGTTGTAAGGACTTGTTACGGGTGTGATAACCATCTGCCGTTTTGCGGACAATATCTCCGCACTCTGTTACAAGACGCAGCAGTGTAGCCTGTTTCTGTTGCTCCAGTTGTCCTTTTGTAAAGCTGGTATCAATATCCTGTAAAGACAATTTTAATCCATAGAGGGGATGGTATTCTACGGCTACTCTTATCAGCAGATGGAGGTCGTTCCCGAAGCGCTGTCCGGTAGCCTGTTCAAATTCTTTGATACGCAGCGTTCCCTGGCTCCAGGCGTTGGCCTGGACTTTAGCTGTTAACTGATGTGTATGCGGATCTTTTTCTACCAGGTCAAAGAAGTGAAACCCTTTGGCCGGATAATAAGAGTGGCCGGTAATATCTGCTACTATCCAGAAAGATTTTCCCGAAAAGGCATTTCTTATAGTGCCCTGGATAGCCGCTGTTAATTGCGATAATGTTATATATGGATTTGTATTCACGTACTGCAGCAAAGGTACGGTTTATACTGCATGCATAAAAAAACGACTGCCTGGATAAGCAATCGTTATATACTTCCACGTTATGAAAACAAATCCATAAAAAGCTGCAGTTGCTACTTTCTATACAGCAGCAAATTATGTGATAGTTTATGTAATAAGGTTAATAACTGGTTAAACAATTCGTTAATAAGATCAGGTGCCCACCTCATTCTCTGCATATACAGCTTTTGCTTTCTCATCTCCATGCCGGATATAGGGTCTTATGATCAGCCTGTTTCCTTTGTCGTATGTAAAAAGGTTCCAGATCCAGGTTGTCAGTACCAGTAATTTATTGCGGAAAGTAGAGAGGAAGTTAATATGTACAAAAAGCCAGATATACCACGCAATCCTGCCCCCGATCATAATATTTCCCGGCAGGTCTGCTACAGCCCTGCCCCGGCCAATGGTAGCCAGTGATCCTTTATCAAAATATCTGAATGGTTTTACGGGTTGCCGCTGGTGTAAGGCCCACAGGTTCTTCGCTAAATATTTCCCCATTTGTATAGCGGGTTGTGCCACACCGGGATGACCTTTGGGATATTTATCTGATTTCATCATAGCGATATCCCCTATGGCAAAAATGTTATAACTGCCAATAATACGGCAATTGAGGTCTGTTAACAAACGTCCACGTTCTGTCCATTCTGCGGGCAACCCGGGCATTGTTTCTCCGGTAACTCCGGCGGACCAGATCACACAAAATGACTTGATAGGTTCGCCATTCTTAATGGTAACTGTTTCCCCATCGTAGTCCTGTACCGTTGTATTTAACCGGATGATCACCCCCATCTTTTCAAGATCTTTTAGTGCCCTCGCACTGGCTTTGGCAGACATGGGCGGTAATACTCTGTTTAATCCTTCCAGTAAGTAAATGCGCATTTTGGTAAAGTCCAGGCGGGGATAATCTTTCGGTAGAATATATTTTTTGAGTTCTGATAATGCACCGGACATTTCCACGCCGGTAGGGCCGGCACCTATCAGCACAATATTGAGGATATAATCATCTATAGCCGGATTTGAATTCAGACTGGCCCATTCGAACAGTTGCATGAGCTGGCTGCGCAGGTTCAGCGCATCCGGTATACTTTTTAAGGAAGACGTATATTTTTTTATGTTCTCATTGCCGAAATAATTTGTTTTGGCACCACCGGAGATGATGAGGTAATCATATTTTAAATCCCCCGCGCTGGTGCTGATGGTATTAGCAACAGGATCAATAGATAATACTTTCAGCATGCGGAAATGAAAGTCTTTTCTTTTATGGAAAAGATTGCGGAGAGGGCCGGCAATAGCATCGGGCTGAAGGCCCGCAGAGGCTACCTGGTAGAGCAGAGGTTGAAACGTATGATAGTTATGTTTATCAAACAAAACTACCTGGAATTTATCATCTGACAAACCGGTTGCAGCATTTAGTCCTCCAAAGCCTGCGCCGATGATCACTATCCTGGGTTTTTGCGTGTCCGGAATGTTCAGACTGATTTGCCTCATTTCCATAAAACAATGGTTTTGTTTACAAGGGAGGACCCAAAAACCATGCCTTCGGAGAGAGGAACAGGCTACACAATTGTGCTGAGAAAAGTATCCAGGCTTTCTTCCTTTTGTAAGTTTAGTTTTTGTTTTAAACGATAGCGTGCCATGCGGATGCTTTTTGCTTCTACTGCCAGCCGGTTGGCGATCTCTTTATTGGATAATCCCATCCTGATATAGGCACAGTATTTAAGATCAAGGCGGGTAAGACTTTCAGCGGCTTTTTCCTGCAGGCGTGTACTAAACTCGGGATGTATATCTGCAAAGTCTGATTTGGCAGATTCAAAGTCTTCATCCATTTTACGGCTATCCGTAATGATGCGGTCCATCTGTCTTAATACCGGATCTGCACTGTTGTGTGTAGTGATTTTCTTTTGCAGTGTCTGTAATAATTCATTCTTTTCTTCCACCTGTAAAGCACCTGCGAGCAATTCATTTTGCAGGCGTTCCTGTCTTTCCTGCAGGAGTTGTTGTTCTGCTTCTAATCTTGCGGTTGCTTCTGCCTGTAATTGTAATTGCAGTTCCAGTTGTTTCGCCTTTGTTTCATTCAATAAGGATTGTTGCAGAGAGGCCCTTAAACGAAAATGATAAGCGCGGAAAAAGAAGATTAATGTACACAGAGCCGCCGCTGCCAGGCAAATGTAAAAGAAATTCAGTTTTTTGTTAAAGAGGGCACGTTGTTGTAAAAGTGCCAGTTCTTTTTCTTTTTTCTCGGATTGATACTGTGCTTCTAATTTTTTTGCAATGGCCTGTTGTTGTGCATCAAAAGCGGTTTTATAAAAACTGATGTATTGTTTATAATATTCTAAAGCCTGGGCTTTGTCCCCTTTTTTCTCTGCTACTTTTGACAGTGCCAGCATAATACGGGCTTTGGTAAAACTGCTGCCGGAAGGGAATCTTTCCATGGCTTCCAGGCTCATATGGAGAAGGAGTTCTGCCTGGTTATAATCACCTTCCTGCACGGAATAATCGCTTAACATACCGTAACAGCTGGCAACAATTTCCTGTTGTGTGGTTTCTTTTGCTAATGAAAGGGCCGTGTTGATATATTTGATAGCACTGTCTTTTTTATCAGGATAAAACTCTGCATAAATATTGGCAGTATTCAAGGCTACCAACGCCAGCGTACTGCCGGTAATGAAGCGTTCATGTTGTTGCAGACCTGTTGAGAGCGCTTGTCTGTTATAATATAATGCAGAGTCGAGCAGGATGCTTTTAGATTGTTTACGGTATTGTGTAACGGCGCAACTGGCCAGCGACTGATATCCCATACAGATCTCATCTGGTGTTTGTGCCTGTAGCCCTTTCTGTAAACAGAGGCGTGCATATTTCAATTCATTCTCCGGATCATTCCAGTCGCCATAAATGCCTGCAATAAAATAATAGATACCACATTCGTAATTATATGCTTTTTGTCCATCCAGGTAACGAAGCGCTTCCAACAGGTTTTTCATAGCACTGTCGGGCTGTTCTTCCATCACCTGTAACCATCCTTTGCGATACAAGGCAAATCCTTTGGAGGTCTCATTCCCGGATTTATTGGCATACCAGATAGCACTGTCTGCTGCTTTGCGGGCCAGTTGAGTGCTGTCGTTGAGTTCATAGAGGTGTACCAGGCAGCCATATATAAAGGAACGGTATTTGGGATCTTTGAGGGTACTGCTCATGACGAGCGCCTGTTGGTCCAGTCCGATGGCTGTTTTAATATCCCTGTTACCAGCGATCTTTGCCAGTAGGGCGGTCGCCATGATACGGTTCTCTACGGTCGTTTCCTTCCGTACAAGTAAGTCTTTCAGGGAATCAGTAAGAATAGACTGAGCTTTCAGTAACTGGCATGACAATAAGAGGATGATCCCCAGAATATGGCGCTTACGAATAGTTGGCATCCTGCAAAAATAATCAGTTTGCTGATATATTGTGCTTTCCGTTTATTTGTTATCCCCACATAATATACTATAATCCCTTAATTTCCAGTACTTCCAGGCAGCCTTATTCCGCAAAGTGCGCAAAAACAGCACCACTATCGGGTGTCAGGACGGTTTATCTGCTGTGTTCCTGATAAGTCCGATGCCGGCAAAGAAGAATACTGCACCGAGTATGCCAAAGATGATGATTGACTTCACACTCCGGGTTCCGCCGCTGGTGTTCATGAAGCTGACCGCTGCCATAATAAGACCGGCCACGCCTAATAAAGAGAGGATAATACCGAGTATTCGCTTTTCCATTGTAGGTTCTTTAACAGGGGTAACACAAATTGCATGCCCCCTTAAATAAGGCATTTGAAAACTATTTTTAAAATAGATGGATAAATATGTTGATTTTATTGAATAGATTGAGTAATTTAGGAACCGAGCAATTTTTTTGTCATATATTAGTAATTATCAATGACTTGCGCAAACGTTTGCATGTTTCATAAAAAGGTGTACATTGTAATACATTTTTCGCATGTTGTGGTATTATATAATCAGCAATATCCCCAGCCAACTATGAAAAACAAAAGGGATGAAGCACTATGACTAACTATACTATTAAATGAACCCTATATATATGGAAAGAAGAAATTTTCTAAAACAGGCGATTGTTACAGCGGCAGGTAGTGCGCTGTTGCCTGGGATTACGAAAGCAGGTGCATTTTGGGAAGATACACCGCTTGTTATTGATGGAAAAGCACCGGGGAAAGGATTTACTAATTTTTGGACCAAAACAATAGGAGCGGGCCGTGCAAGTGAGGGACTCAGGGCTAACTGGCTGGAGCAATTACAATTCAGTAAAAAACATTGTGGATTTGAGTATGCACGTCTGCATGGGATATTCCATGACGATATGTTTGTCATAAAAAACAACAACGGAACGACGGTATATAACTGGCAGTATGTGGACGAGGTGTATGATAAAATGCTGAAGTCGGGGGTGAAACCTTTCGTGGAACTAAGTTTCTTTCCAAAAGACATCAGTAGCGGACAATCTTCACAGTTATGGTGGAACGCGCACGTTACACCACCGGCAGACTATGTAAAATGGACAGACCTGGTAACTAATTATGCCAAACATTGTGTAGAACGTTTCGGTATAGAAGAAGTGAGCACCTGGTATTTTGAAGTGTGGAATGAACCGGATCAGCATGCATTCTGGGATGGCACCAAAGCACAATACTTTGAATTGTATAAAGCGTCAGCGACTGCCCTGAAAGCAGTTTCCCCGCGTTTGCGTGTAGGTGGGCCTGCTACGGGCAGCTTTGGAGCAGATGGCAAAGGTGTATGGATAGAGGAGTTCCTGGCATATTGTGCGGGAGAGAAACTACCGGTAGACTTTGTGTCCACACATCCATATCCGGCCAGTGCCGGTCAGCCAAGAGAACTGGATGCTACTGCCAAAGACCTGTTATGGTTGAACGGTGTAGTGCGCAAGAGCCCTTTCCCACAGGCGGAGATCCATTGCACAGAATGGAATTCCAGTGCATCAGTTCATGACGCTATGCATGACGGATTACCGGTAGCGGCATACATTGTGAAAGTAAATGCAGACAGTATAGGACTGGCAGATTCTCTGGCTTATACCTCATTCTCTGACGGATATGATGAAACAGGCGCAGGCGATGCTTTTCATGGTGGAGTAGGACTGGTAAACAATTTTTGTATACCCAAGCCGTCTTTTCATGCTTACCGTATGTTGCATGCCATGGGCGACGAGTTGATATATAATAAAGATGGGATTGTTGTTACAAGACAAAAAGATTCTAAAAGGCTGATTGCTATTTTATATAATTTACCGGCTGCAATAAAGAGCGTTCCAATGGGCGCAGCAGAGGCGCTTTTTAGTGTAGGCGAAGACAAGACTTTCAACTTTAAGCTCACTGGCACGCACCCTGATGCACGCTTTAATGTAGAGATCCTGGACCGTGAAAACGGGAATGCTTTGAAGGCATTTAAAGATGCAGGTAGTCCGGAATCTCCTGCAAAAGATCAGATACAGACATTACAACAGATGGCAATGGCGGTGAAAGAAGCACAGATCCTGGCCAGTACGACAGGAATATTGCAGGTGGGAATGACATTGAGATCGTGGGATGTGGTACTGATTGAGGAAGTGAAATAAAATACTGATTACAGAAATTGCGTTGATAACCTTCGCCATTACTCTCGTCTGCTGCTTTTACGGTATCAGAGAGGGATGGCTTTATTTATTATAAGCAACTATTCCAGTTATGAAAAGATTAACCCTTCTGCTTGTGAGTCTCCTCACACTGAAAACATTCGCACAACAACCCCTGAAGTTATGGTACCGGCAGCCCGCCGGTAATACGTGGACAGCCGCATTACCCGTTGGTAATGGCCGACTGGGCGCCATGGTATATGGTAATCCTGCACAGGAATGTATACAGCTGAATGAATCCAGTGTATGGACAGGGAGCCCTAACCGTAATGATAACCCGGATGCACTGGCTGCCTTACCGGAAATAAGAAGACTGGTTTTTGCAGGCAAACAGAAAGAGGCGCAGGACCTGGCCCGTGAGAAAGTACAAAGCCGTACCTCCAACGGACAAATGTACCAGCCGGTAGGAAGTTTGAATCTGACTTTCCCTGGTCATGAAAAATATACTGATTACTACCGGGAACTGGATATTGAAAGGGCCGTGGCTACTACTACCTATACAGTAAACGGCGTGCATTATAAAAGAGAGGTATTTGCGTCCGTGCCGGCACAGGCTATTATTGTAAAACTGACCAGCAGTACCCCGGGAGCGTTAGCATTTACCGCGTTTTTATCTACTCCGCAAACGAATGTTACTATCAGGGCAAAGAGCAACGAGCTGGTTATTCATGGCACAACGGCCAGTCATGAAGGCGTGGAAGGAAAAGTGAAATTTAACGGGATTGCCAGGATTATTGCCCCGGGCGGGAAGATCATTACTACTGATACCGCTGTCACTATCAGTCATGCTACTACAGCGCTGATCTATATTTCCATTGCATCGAACTATATCAACTATAAAGATATCAGTGCAGATGAAGTGAAACGTGCTGTTGCTTATCTCACAGCGGCATTGAAGAAACCATACCCGCAATTATTGCAGGAACATATTACGGCCTATCAGCATTATTTTAATCGTGTAAAAATAGACCTGGGTACATCTGAGGCAGCTACTGCGCCTACGGATGAGCGATTGAAGAAATTTGCGGATGTAAATGATCCGCAATTCGTATCGCTTTATTTTCAGTATGGCCGTTATCTGCTGATCTCTTGTTCTCAGCCAGGCGGGCAGCCTGCTAATCTGCAAGGTATATGGAATGCGGAAGTGAATCCACCATGGGATAGTAAATACACGATCAATATTAATACTGAAATGAATTACTGGCCTGCAGAGAAAGACAACCTGCCGGAGATGCACGAGCCGTTGATTCAAATGGTGAAAGAATTATCTGTTACAGGGCAGGGTACAGCCCGCACGGTATACGGAGCAAGGGGATGGGTGGCACATCATAACACAGATATCTGGCGTATTACAGGACCGGTAGATAATATTTTCTATGGCATATGGAGTATGGGAGGAGCATGGCTGAGCCAGCATTTATGGGAGAGATACCTGTATAACGGAGACAGGAAATATTTAGAACAGGTATATCCTGCTATTAAAGGAGCAGCCCTGTTTTTTGTAGATGATCTGCAGGAAGAACCTGTGCATAAATGGCTGGTCGTAAATCCCGGTAGTTCTCCGGAAAATGCACCTGCTTTCAGGAAGGGCGTTTCTTTTGATGCCGGCACCACAATGGATAACCAGATCGTATTTGATATACTGACAGCTGCTATTAATGCGGCAGCTGTCTTACAGAAAGATGCCGCCTTTACGGATACGTTGAAGGCCATTCGTAAAAGGCTGCCGCCTATGCAGGTAGGGAAGTACGGGCAGTTGCAGGAATGGATGCAGGACCTGGACGATCCGGAAGATCATCACCGGCATATTTCTCATCTGTATGGCTTATTCCCTTCTTCACAGATTTCTCCTTATCGCACTCCTGCATTATACAGCGCTGCCAATACCACTTTATTACAGCGCGGAGATATCTCTACCGGCTGGAGTATGGGCTGGAAAGTGAACTGGTGGGCGCGTTTACAGAATGGAGAACATGCGCTGAAATTAATCACCAACCAGCTGAGCCCTGTAGGTACTAAAGGCGGAGGGGGTACTTATACCAATCTGTTTGATGCACATGCACCGTTCCAGATAGATGGGAACTTTGGATGTACGTCAGGTATTACGGAGATGCTGATGCAGAGTTATGATGGCGCTATACAGTTGTTGCCGGCATTACCGGCAGCATGGAAAACCGGTAGCATCAAAGGGTTAAGGGCAAGAGGTGGTTTTGAAATTGCAGATCTTGAATGGAAAGAAGGGAAGGTCGTAAAAGTGGTGATCAGGGCAAACCTGGATGGCAATTGCCGTTTGCGTGTCCCTAATGAGTTGCAGGGCGCTGGATTGAAAGTCGCTTCGGGCGATAATCCGAATCCTTTTTACCAGACACCGGTAGTTACACAACCGTTGATTGCAGATTCCTCGAAGGTGAAACCGTTTACATTACCGGAAACATTTTTATATGATGTGGCTGCACAAAAAGGGAAAGAATATACGTTCCTGATGAAGTAACTTAGCGATATGAGAAGAAGTTTTTTAAGTATGCTGGTGATGCTGATCACTGTAATTTCCTGCGCGGCACAGCATGTTTATGTGTTTGCTTATTTCAAGGGGAATGGGGAAGATGGGCTACATCTTGCATATAGTAAGGATGGGTATAAATGGGTGGCATTGAAGAATGACCAGTCGTTTCTGACACCTGTGGTGAGTAAGGATAAGCTGATGCGGGATCCCTGTATTATCAGAGGGGGAGATGGGTTGTTCCATATGGTATGGACAGTGAGCTGGAATGATAGGGGCATAGGCTATGCCAGTTCCAAAGATCTGATTCACTGGTCGCCGCAGGAGTATGTGCCTGTAATGGAAAAGGAAGCTGGTGCTAGGAATTGCTGGGCACCGGAGATCACGTATGATCAGAAAACCGGTACTTATATGATTTACTGGGCCACAACGATCACGGGTAAATATACAGAGACATTATCCGGGAAGGAAAGCGGTTATAATCATCGCCTGTATTATGCGACTACGAAGGATTTCAAAACGTATTCTCCCGCTCAACTGCTATACGAACCAGGGTTTAATGTGATAGATGCTACGATAGTGAAAGCAGGTAAGCAATACATGATGGTGATGAAGGATGAGACGGTAGACCCGGTGAAGAAGAACCTGCGTCTGGCGTACAGTGACGAACTTACAGGTCCTTACAGCAAAGCAGGCACTCCCATTACCGGTAATTACTGGGCAGAGGGACCTACTACATTGCACATGGGAAAGGACTGGCTCATCTATTTCGACCGGTATATAGACCATCACTACGGTGCCATTCTGTCGTCTGACAGGCAGAAATGGACCGATGTATCGGATAAAATCAGTTTGCCTCAGGGAATCCGCCATGGAACGATTTTCACGATTAGTAATAAGGAATTAAAGGCGCTGTTATAGAAAAGTTGGCATGTATAATGCGGCAGTGTAGACTGAAAAATCGTTTTAATTCATTGCTTAAATAAATAAAGATGGAAACTAAACAATCACTGACTTACAAGCTGGGTGGTCAGTTGGAAATAAATCGTCTGGGTTATGGAGCTATGCAGTTAACCGGAACAGGTGTGTTTGGAGAAGTAGCAGATCGGGAAAATGCGAAAAAAGTATTGCAAAGTGCGGTGGCATCGGGCGTGAATTTCATTGATACGGCAGAAGCGTATGGGCCAAAATTGAATGAGTCCCTGATAGCTGATGCATTGTATCCGTATAAAAAGGACCTTGTGATTGCCACGAAAGGTGGGTTTGATCGTCCTGGTCCAAATCAGTGGATACCTAACGGTCGTCCTGATCATATCCGTGAAAATATTGAAGGTAGTTTACAGCGTTTAAGAGTAGATACTATTGATCTGTGGCAGTTACACCGGATTGATCCGAAAGTGCCTGTAGAAGAAACACTGGGTCCTGTAGTAGAAGCGGTGAAGGCCGGAAAGATCAGGTATGTAGGTTTATCAGAAGTAAATATTGAACAGATAGAACGGGCGGAAAAAGTGGTACCGATTGTTTCAGTACAGAATTTATACAACCTGGGTAACAGGCAATGGGAAGAAATACTTGATTATACGGTTAAACGTAATATGGCATTTATTCCCTGGTTCCCGTTAGCTTCAGGGCCTGATAAATTAGCAGAAAAGATTGATAGGATTGCGGCTAAACATGGCGCTACAACATCGCAGATCGCATTAGCGTGGTTATTGCAGCGTGCTGCTAATATACTGTTGATCCCGGGTACTAAATCAATAGATCACCTGGAAGAAAATTTACAGTCGGCCAGGATTGAATTATCAGAAGAAGAGTTTGCAGAGTTGTCTAAATAATTAATGTTTGATGTGTTATAAGGGTTGGTCTTGAAAAAGGTCAACCTTTTTTGTTGTAGTAAAGACAATAAATATTGATAATCAGTGATCGTTATTATTGGTGAAGTAAAATAAAATTATATAAATTAAAAACGTAACTTGAGTGAGATATAATTTTTTTAACCCAACCCAGACTCATGAAACCATTATTGGCCTTTTCATTTTTAGTATGCATGTTTTTTTCCATGTCCAGTTTTACTGTTGTAAATCCTCCTGCAGGTAAAGTTTTAAAAGCTGTCAAGACCAGTAAGACTGTTCCCTCATGGCCTATTACTGTTACACATGCCGGTTACATTTGTCAAATTTATGGTGGTGGTACTACCGCGAGTTATGCTCGTTTCACAAGTATTGCTACCGGGGTATCTTACGGCCCGTTTAGTTTTACATCATCTCCCGGGTCTAATTTATTTACTGTCTCTATTCCATCTACCTCTCCGGTGTATACTGCTATCAGAGCGGTGTCGATTGGTATTTACACAAATCAGGACGGTTATGTTATAACTTTCTATCCGGATCTTTCGTAGTATTTGCTGCTTACATTTTTTTGAAGCCGGTCTGTGAAGACCGGCTTTCTTTTATTAGTGCGGGAGCGAAAATATAACCAGTTATTGCATATGTAGTTTTTTATGTTTACTTTTTTCGTCAGTTAGTCCACGTAGTAAATATCCATGAACACTCAATAATCAATCAAACATGTTCTCTTACCCAGTTAGAATAGCATTAATCGCTGCCATTGGTGGTTTCTTATTCGGTTTTGAAACCGCTGTTATATCCGGAGCCGATAAAATAATAGAAAAGTTATGGTCACTGAGTTCTTTCTGGCATGGCTTTACAGTTGCCTCCAGCCTGATAGGTACTGTACTGGGATCATTGGTAGTAGGTACTCCTGCCAGGATTTACGGTCGTAAAAAAGTACTGCTCACTATTGCTGTTATTTACCTGTTATCTGCTATAGGTTGTGCCTCTATCTCCACCTGGCTGCTGTTTGTATGTTTCCGTTTTACCGGAGGGATTGCAGTAGGGGCATCTTCTGTAGTAGGACCAATGTATATCTCTGAAATAGCGCCCGCACATTTGCGGGGAAGGCTGGCAGGTTCTTTCCAGCTGAATATTGTAGGAGGTATTTTCATTGCTTACCTCACTAACTTCCTGTTTGCAGGTCTGGGCGATGATGCCTGGCGTTGGATGCTGGGCGTGATGGTGATTCCTGCCGGGCTGTTCTGGATCTTGCTGCGTACCATTCCTGAAAGCCCACGCTGGCTGATTCTGAATAACAGGGAAGACGAAGCAATACCTGTAATGCGTAAACTGGAGGAGATAGATGTGCCGGGAGCAGTACGTGCTATCCGTGAATCGGTGAAGGCACACCAGGAATCGCTGTTTCAGAAAAGGTATGCCAAGCCTGTACTATATGCGGTATTACTAGCGATGTTTAATCAGTTGTCTGGTATCAATGCTATCCTATATTACGCGCCCCGCATTTTTGAAATGGCCGGTTTTGATAAAAGCGCAGCTTACCTGCAACCGGTGTATATAGGCGCAGCCAATTTGCTGTTTACACTGCTGGCGATGACCGTGATTGATAAATTTGGCCGTAAAACACTGATGCTCATTGGTTCAGTAGGGATGATCGTATTCCTCGCATTAACGGCTTATGCATTCAGGGATGCACATAGCGCTAACAGTAATGTGCTGATTTACCTGATCGGGTTCATCGCTTTCTTTGCCTTCTCTCAGGGAGCCGTGATATGGGTGTTCATCTCAGAAATATTCCCGAATTCAGTGCGTTCCCAGGGAGGTTCGCTGGGTAGTTTTACCCATTGGATCATGGCGGCCATTATTTCCTGGACATTCCCTGTAATTGTTGAGGGGAGCGAGCATGGAGGGTTTTATTCTTTCGTGTTTTACAGTGGTATGATGTTGCTGCAACTGCTCTTTATCTGGAAGATAATGCCTGAAACAAAGGGGCGGTCTCTGGAGGAGATTCAGAAAGACCTGGGTATAGAGTAGGGGGATGAATGGTGCAAGCGCCTTTATGAGTGGCAATCCTACTTCATTTAAAAATCCTATTTTTAGGCACAACGTAAATCAAAACCAACATGACCAAAACATTATTATTTACTATACTGCTTTCTCCGGCGGTATTGTTTGCCCAGAAAGGTGATTTTGTACTGAAAGGAAAGATCGGTAGTCTGAATGCACCTGCTAAGATTTACCTGATGTACCGCGATGGTGCAACGCAAATACAGGATTCTTCTGAATTGAAAGAGGGTGTTTTTGAAATTAAAGGAAAAATAGATGGCCCATCCAATGCGATGATGATCCTGAAGCACCCGTTACCAGGTACTGATCCAAGACAGCGGGATGCCATATACTTTTATGTAGATAAGGGTACTATTGTATTGAACAGTCCTGATTCCCTGCAGAAAGCTAAATTCAGCGGCTCTCTTATCAACGAGGATAATCAGCGTTTGTCTAAGCAATTAGAGCCAATTACTGCCAGGAGTCAGGCACTGAGCGCAGAGTATTATGGTGCCACAGCGGAAGTGCGCCAGTCTGAGGCTTTTCAGAAAAGCCTGGAAGAAAAGAGCGAAGCTATCTATGCTGACGAGAAAGTGATATACCTGGCATTTATCAAAGCAAATCCTGCATCTTTAATCAGCCTGGATGCTTTGCAGCGTTACGGTGGTGGAGTACCGGATAACCTGAAACAACTGGATTCTATTTTCAATAAATTGTCTCCTGATGTAAAAAACAGTAAAGGAGGAAAGGAATATGCCTCTTTGCTGAGCAGCTGGAAGAAAACGGAGGTAGGAGCAGTAGCGCCTGCCTTTACCCAAAACGATACGCTGGGTAAACCGGTGAACCTGGCAGACTTCAGGGGCAAATATGTATTGGTGGATTTCTGGGCTTCCTGGTGTGGTCCCTGCCGTGCAGAAAACCCGAATGTAGTGGCTGCATTTAATAAGTATAAAGCGAAACCGTTTACAATATTAAGTGTATCCCTGGACCAGCCTACGGGCCATGATGCGTGGCTGAAGGCCATTAACAAGGATGGTCTTACCTGGACACATGTTTCTGACCTGAAATACTGGGATAATGCCGTAGCTAAGCTATATGGCGTAAGATCCGTACCTCAGAATTTCCTGCTGGACCCTCAGGGTAAGATAGTAGCGAAGAACCTGAGAGGGGAAGCGCTGGACAAAAAACTGGCGGAGTTGTTACCTAACTAATACTATATTCACATTATAGCAAGCCGTTTCCTTTGGGAAGCGGCTTTTTTTAAACCAGGTTATATGGAAAACGTATTTATTGAGGATAAGAATATCAGTTGGGAATTCCCTGATCCGGGAATCCGGCGCAAGGTAATGGCATATAATGATCAGTTGATGCTGGTGAAGGTAGAATTTGAGCAGGGGGCCGTCGGAACGCTGCATCATCATTATCATACCCAGATCTCACATGTGGAAAGAGGCGTTTTTGAGGTGGAAATTGACGGGCAGAAGAAAATCCTGCGGGCGGGGGATGCATTTTATGTACCGTCTGATTTGGAACATGGGGTCGTTTGCCTGGAGGCGGGAGTGTTGATCGATGTGTTTAATCCCAGTCGGAAGGATTTTGTAAAAGATTAAAATTTAATACTTTATAATCTGAAAGTGATATGTTATCTGGTTTTGCTATAGTGCCAGCTTTAAAATACGCATGAAGTAAGGTGAGTGAGGGCATTAATGAGCTGGAGGACATGTCTTTGCAGGAGAAAGATGCTATCACGCATAAATTTTTTCAGAGATACGTAAATGAGCAGATTAAGGAAGAAAGCCGCCATTGAGTGTAATAATAAGCTGAACTGATAGGGGGTGAGAAGAGTGGATTGTCTCTTTTTGACAGGGATATTGTGACAATGGAGCATGAATATGATAGAAGATAAATGATTTTTTCCCTGAAATCAGAATAATAGGGTAAAAAAATATAAAAGGAGAAAGGATGATTTGTTGTATTTCAACAGGTCGTCCTTTCTCCTTTTTTATGAGTTTATATATCCATTTTGCCTTGATTAACGTATATAATATATATTATAAATAATTAATCCAGAAACATTTATTATTTTTATTTGACATATACTTTTATTACATTGCCGTCTGAAATATAATGAAAATTTAGAATGCAAAAAGAGGTTAATATAAATGATCTATGGGAGCGCATCACTGTTGATAGCGACTCTAAGTCATTTGAGGTTTTATTCCATGAATTAAACCCCAGACTCATCAAGTTTTGCACACTGTACGTTCATTATCAACAAGTTGCAGAAGAAATTGTATCTGATGTATTTGTGAAATGCTGGATGGACAGGGCACAGATGAAAGAAGTTCTGAAGCCTGAAACGTATCTTTTTATTGCAGTTAAGAACCACGCGCTGAACTATAATAAGCGCTTTTCCAGCATGCAAATCGTCAATATTGACGATCATTTTGGAGGGTCACAGCTTATAAATAGCAGTTCTCCGGAAATGGAACTGGAGAAAAAGGAGTTGTTTTTCCAAATGGATCAGGCTATTGCGTCTTTACCGAAGCAGTGCGGCATTATTTTCCGCCTGGTGAAAGAGAACGGCATGAAATACAAGGAAGTAGGTGAAATTTTGGGTATTTCCCATCGCACGGTACATACACAAATGTTACGTGCCATGAAAAAGATGACAAAAGCCATGGACCCCTATCTGACAAAGACGGGGAACACAGCTCCTGATAATATAATTACCACATTGCTTATATTATTAATATTTATGAGTAATTAGGTTGCCAATGTATATGTTAAAATTTTTTTTAAAGCTTGTAAGCATATCGCGCCTTAAAAGTTGTCTTATATACAAAGGGTTATTCCATCGGACAATGAGCGAACGTTTTTTTGAAATTGTTATTAAGGACCTGGCAGGTGATATCACACCGCAAGAAGGCCAGGAACTGCAACATATCATGAGTGAGGATACTGTCTCCGCACGACAGTATGAGCTGTTCCGCATGTACTGGACTCAGAATCATCATGATTATATTGATGGCAGGCAGTTATTTGAGAATGTGCAATCACGTATCAATGAGCTGGAGAAGGAAGCGGGTATTTCAGAGATGAAGCCGCTTATGCAGCCGGTTCGCAATATAAGACGGTTGGGCTGGATTACAGGAGTTGCGGCAACGGTGGCACTATTGATCACTGGAGGAGGGTATTTCTATAGTCATAGAAATACATTGATGGCCAAATCTACGGTAAAGGGAGAGAAATCAACTTTTATCATGGAAGATGGTACCAGGGTTACATTGAATGCGGACAGTAAGCTGGAATATGCTGCTAATTTTCCCGAAAAGAGCCGTGAGGTGTATTTAACCGGAGAAGCATTCTTTGATGTGCATTCGGATGCAAACAAGCCGTTTATTATTCATACGGCGAACATGAATGTGAAAGTATTGGGGACAGCATTTAATATAAAATCATATCCTAATGAAGCGTCTACAGAAGCTACGCTGCTAAGAGGATCTATAGAGGTGACAGTACCAAGCAATCCTTCTGAAAGGATTTTGCTGAAGCCATCCCAGAAGTTGGTTATTCATAATGTGGAGAATCAGGATTCAACCAAAAACAAATCGGTTGCAGTTAAAAATGTATATCCGGCATTAACTACCCTGACTTATTTCCAGCAGCGTGATACGATGATCATGGAAACATCATGGCTGCAAAACAAACTGGTGTTCCAGGACGAAGATTTTGAGAGTCTGGCAAAGAGGATGGAACGGTGGTATAATATCAGCATTCGCTTCAGTAAAACAGGTTCCAGGCAGTTAAGATTTACAGGTATCCTGGAGGGCGAAACCATTGCAGAAGCATTAAATGCGCTGCACATGACAGAGAATTTCAATTACAGAATAGAAGATTCGACGATTGTTATATACTAAGAAGAAGAGAGCGTAATTAATCAGTAAAAAATATCCTTTCATAATCAATCGTGAAAGGTGAGATGAAGTTCCTATGACGATGCCTATGTATTCCTATGTATTCGCCTGCTCATTTCACCAGAAACAAAGTATTAACGTTTAAAATTTTGTCTATGGGAGAAAAATGCGATTACTGACAGCACTGGGGATTACCGTAATAATCACCGGAGAAAAGATGCCTTATACCAGAAATAGTTTAATCACCTTTAACATCTAAGTTATGAATTTTATCCTACGCCCTAAGGGCGTAAAGATCCCTTACGGGCTCCTAAAGCCATTGCTAATTATTAAATTAACATTCGGGTTCATCCTTTTTATGAGCCTGTCAGTTAGTGCTAATGTTTCCTCTGAAACCAAAATCACATTAAATCTTCGTTCCGCAGAATTTAAACAGGTACTCTCTGTCATAGAAAGCCAGACCGATTACCGTTTTATGTTCAGCAACAGGAATATTCCAAGTAATAATAAACTGGATATTTCTGTAAAAGATGCACAGATTTCTACAGTGATGGATATGATCCTGGACAATTCAGGGTATACTTACCAGGAGCTGGCTAATAACCTGATCGTGATCATGCCAAAAGGTGCAAGAATGAGCTCTGTTAAAATAACAGGTAAAGTGCTGGACCAGACAGGTGAAACACTGATAGGTGCTTCAGTAAAGATCAAAGGAACTTCTGAAGGTGTAACTACCGATGAAAACGGCGCGTTCACTATCAATGTTCCGGATGATGCTGTGCTGATCATATCCTATGTAGGTTTTAAGACACAGGAAATTCCTGTTGCCGGCAAAACTACATTGAACATTACCATGCAGCCGAATGAGAAAATGATGAATGAGATCGTTGTAACGGCGCTGGGTATTAAAAGAGAACAAAAAGCGCTTGGATATGCAGTTAGTACTGTAACATCTGAACAGATCAACGCTTCCGGTAACACCAACTTTGCCTCTGCCTTATATGGTAAGGCAGCTGGTGTTAAGATCACCACCGCTCCCGGTGGTGCTACCAGTGCTGTGAACATTCAGATTCGCGGTGTTAACTCATTGAACTATAACACACAGCCACTGTATGTAGTGGATGGTGTGCAGATCAGGAATAATAATGAGACAGGCGGTGCTGGTGGTAACACTGGCGATTACTGGTCTGACAACCGTATCCGGGGTAATGGTATCCTGGATATTAACCCTACTGATATAGAAAATCTGACGGTATTGAAAGGAGCCAGTGCAACGGCTTTGTACGGATCAGATGCATCCAGTGGGGTGGTTGTTATCACTACTAAGAAAGGTGTTAAAGGAAGAGGACTTGGCGTTGACGTAAACTACTCAGCTACTGCGGAAAGAATTGCTTTCGCTCCCCAGTACCAGAATGTTTATGGCCCTGGCTATGATAGAGGAAGTAACGTTGCCCTTGGTGCAAGAGCAGACGGTTGGATACCTGTTGGAACTGATGGTACTGTTCGCCCTTATTTCCGTGCTTATGGACAGTTTGGTCCGAAAATGGATGGCCAGATGGTTCCTTGGTGGGATGGTTCAATGCATCCTTATTCACCACAGCCCGATAACTATAAACAGATGTTCCAGAAGGGGTACAATTCAAATTTGAATGTATCCCTTTCGAATATGAACGAAAAGGCAAATTACCGTTTCTCTTATACCCGTAGTGATTACAAAGGTGTACAGATTGGTGGTGGCCAGAAGCGTAATACATTTAACCTGAACAGTACTATCAAATTACACAGTAAGATCAGCCTGGACGTTGTGGGTGGTTATGTGAATACGACTATCATAAACCGACCTCTGGTTATGGGCCGTATTTTTGACGCATTCGATGGTTTTTACAGCAGGGCAGAAGATATGGCGGTAGTATTTGATAAATACAAAACTTCCCAGGGATATAAGTGGGTGCCTTACAACAATACACAGCTGAATCCTGATGAAGCACTGGCTTATAATGTGAGACCAGAGTTGCTTAATTTTCTCTGGAGGCAGTTACGCAATACTGAAACGGAAGCACAGGATCGTTTGTTGTCTAGTGTAACCCTTAATATTGATGTTGCCAAAGGGTTGAAATTCCGTACCAGGGTTGGTAATGACTTCACCAGTATCAATATAGAAACTAAAGAATACAATGAAATTCCTGTAGCATTCAATACTTCACAAAGTACTGGTCGTTATATTGTTGCGAAAGGACGGTACAGCATTGTATATGGTGACTTATTATTAACTTATGCAAGTGATCCGGTTAAAAACTTTACTTACTCTGTTAGTGGTGGTTACCAGGGACGTAAAGAAAATTTCAGTGATCAGAGTTCCAGTACCAATGGTGGTTTAGTTACTCCAAACTGGTTCAGTATTAACAACTCTTACCAAACACAATCAACGGCTGAAAGACGCAGTGGTTTGCTGAAATATGCTTACCTGGGTATTCTGAACTTAGGATATAAAGATTTCTTATTCCTTGAAGGAACTGCCCGTCAGGAGTATTCTTCTACATTACCTCCTGCTAACAATGGTTATTTCTATCCTTCAGCAAATGCGAGCTTTGTATTTACGGAAGCCTTCCATCTGCCAAGGTTCATTAACTATGGTAAGGTGCGTGCTTCTTATGGTTTAGTGGGTAATGCCCCTCCTCCATTCGAGTCTAACGTAACTTATACACAGAGACCTCTGCCAACTACTACCGGTTCTGTGCCTGTATTGATTTCTCAGAGTGCTTATGGTAATGAAAACCTGAAATCTGAAAGAAAGACAGAAACTGAGTTTGGATTTGAAACAAAGATGTTTAACAGTGCAATTGGTGTAGATGTTTCTTATTATAACAGTATTGTAACTGACCTGTTAATGCGTTTGGATGTTGCTGCGAGTAACGGTGCAAATACCAGGATCACGAACGTGGGTCGTTTACATAGTAAGGGGCTTGAGGTTGCTTTCACTGCTACCCCCATATCCCGTAAAATTAAATGGAGTACGCGTCTTAACTTTGCTTCAAGTACTTCTTCTGTAGAAGAACTCGCGCCAGGGGTAAACCGTATCCTGTTTGCCGGTTTCGATTCTCAATCAGCAATGGTTGTAGCTGAAAAAGGCCAGCCTATCGGTAACATTTACATCTATCCTCATTTGAAAGATGCTAAAGGAAATGATATACTCAGTGGTGGTGTAATGCAGACAGACAAGAGTAAGTATGTCAAAGCTGGTAATATATTACCTAAGATTGTAGGAGGATTCTCCAATACTGTTTCTTACAGGAACCTGTTTATAGATTTCATGCTGGATTACCGTTTTGGTGGTATGGTCGTTTCTCCTCCACAGAAATATGCGACAAATGCCGGTATGTACAAGTCTACGTTGAAGTACAGAGACGAAGCTAACGGTGGTCTTCCTTATTATGTGGATGCTGGTGGTAATAATGTAAGACTCCCAAGCCATAACAGTCCTTCTCCAAATGGACCAGTATATCATGATGGTGTTATTGTTGATGGTGTAAAAGCAGATGGCAGCAAGAATGACCAGATCATTCAGGCCGCAGAATACTATCTGAACACTTATGATGCCAGTGATAATGGAGATCCTGCTGCATTTCTTTACAAGAACAATTACATAAAACTAAGAGAACTTGTGTTGGGCTATAATGTTTCTAAATCATTTGCCAACAAACTGCATTTCCAGAGCCTGCGTGTTTCTCTGATCGGCAGAAACCTGCTGTATGTTTACAGAACAATGAAGAACCTTGATCCGGAAGCCCCATTGGGTGGTAGCTGGTTCAGACAGGGTATTGATCAAGGTTCAAGCGGCGCTACCCGTAGCTTTGGTTTCAGTATGAATGCAAGTTTCTAATTTTTAAAATTGATCGGCACAAACAGTTATTTATGAAAAAGACATTAAAAAATATAAGTTGCTTTGTGATGCTGGCAGTTGCTCTGGCCGGCTGCTCAAAAAGCCAACTGGCAGATAAATATAACGACCCGGACAAAACCACCAGTCCATCTATCGAGAAATTGTTTTCCGGTATGATGGATAATAACAGGGTGCGTCCGCAATACTGGGATTTACGTACGATAGCTTTTATACATACAGGGGCTTACAGTGGGGTGAGTACTCCTACTAATGATCTTAAGGTATACCAGGGTAACCTGAGTTACCAGGGATCGCGTTGGAATGACTACTACGTTCCGAATAACTTTACCAATAATCAGGCAGATGTAAATTCGGGTTCTGGTCCTATGGCAGAGTACCGCACTATTATGCGCCTGTATATGGAAACGCCGATTGATTCCCGTTTAAATGTGCAGGTATTTACAGTGGCGGCGAAAACGCTACTGCTGGACCAGACCTCACAGATGATAGACCTGTTTGGAGATATTCCTTATACCGAAGCAGGATCTCTGGACGTTTCTAATACGATCTCTAATGCAGCATTCCAGGACCAGAAAGCATTGTATGATACTATCCTGAGTGGGCTGAGGGATTGTGCGGACTACTTTGCAGGTACTGCCCTGAACACAAATGCGGCCGCTTCTTTCTCTGTGCAGGATTTCGCATTGCATGGCAGTCTTGATAAATGGCGCAGATATGCTAATTCATTGAGATTACGTTTACTGATGCGTACCTCATTTGTGGATGAAGCCACTGCAAAAGCTGCTGTTCAGGAAATGTTTGCTACTCCGCTCCAGTATCCGCTGATTGATGGTAATAACGTTGCAGATAATTACAATCCAAGTAATACAGACGTAATGATCATGCAGCCTACTGTATATACAGATAACCTGTCCAGCGCATTCAGTGAATTGTCGACTCCAGTGGCAGCACCTGATTATATGTTGAATGTAGCAATGGCACCTGCAAATGACCCAAGGATACCTTTCATGTTTGATAAATACGGAAGAATAATAAACAATGTTTTTGTTTCAAATAAGACATACAGGGCTATGCCTGCTGACTGGGGTAGTTCTACCCAGTTAGACAGTTTATCCTATTTTTCTACCTATGATTCTACTACCTTCCGTTATAACTCTAAGTTGCCAGGTATCATGATGACTGCTGCTGAAGTAAACTTCCTGAAAGCAGAAGCGGTAGAACGCTGGGGTATTAGCGGACCAGGATCATTAAGTGCTGCTCAGTACTATGAATTGGGTGTTCGTCAGGCCGTTGCATTTATGTACTTCTTATACTCTACTAATTCCAATAAGTATGAGGCATTGAATCAACCTTCGACTGCAACAGTTGATGCTTTCATGACTCAGCCAACCATTGCTTACACCGGCACTTCCCAGGAAAAACTGGAGAAGATATGGGTACAGAAGTGGCTTCACTTTAATATCCTGCAGGCTACGCAGGCATGGTCTGAGACAAGAAGAACAGATTATCCAAAATTCCCGAGAGTGTTTGTTTCTACATTGCCCGGGTTTGAAAATGCTCCAAACCGTTTCAGGTATCCTCTCAGCGAATCTGCTTATAACACCAGTTATAAAGATGTTCAGGCTAAAGATACCCGCGACGCTAAAATATTCTGGGACGTACCACAGCCTTGATAAGGTGATTAAAGGCTATAAGGCAGGATTTATAATTTAGATGGGAACAAGGCCACAAAGCTAACAATGCGAGACATTGTTATCTTTGTGGCCTTGTCTGTTTATTGATTATGAAGAGCGCATTATTGTTATGTATGCTGGTAGGTACTTGTCAGTTCTCCCACGCACAGGTTAGCCTGGTAAAAAAGGAATTCCTGATGGAGCATCCGCCTGTTCAGGCAGCCCATGCATCTACTATTACAGAACTGCCCGGCGGGCAACTGGTTGCTTCCTGGTTTGGTGGCAGCCGTGAAAGTGCTCCTGATGTATGTATCTACACCTCTGTGTTTACAAAAGGGAAATGGTCTGCCCCCGCTATCGCTGCTACAGGGATAGTAAATGACAAAATACGCTATGCTGCCTGGAACCCGGTCCTGATCTCCACCAGGGCGCATAAACTGCTCCTGTTCTATAAGGTAGGGCCCAACCCCAGGGAATGGTGGGGATTGATGAAATACAGTACCGACAAAGGCCATACCTGGTCTAAAGAAGAAAAGTTACCTGAAGGGATCTTAGGCCCTGTCAAGAATAAACCGGTGCAGCTTACCAATGGGACTATTCTACATCCTTCCAGTACAGAAAGCAAAGATGAAAAGCAATGGCATATCCATGTGGAACTGTCGGACAGTACCGGACATAACTGGAGACGTATTCCCATCAACTGTGATACCTTCGGCGTAATCCAGCCTGCGGCATTGTTCCATCCGGGCGGTCGCCTGCAATTGTTATGCAGGAGCCGGCAGAACGTAATTGTACAGACCTTCTCCGATGATAACGGGGAAACCTGGTCTCCGTTGACCAGGCAGACTATCATGAACCCTAATTCAGGGATTGATGCCGTTACTACTAAAAGCGGGTTGCAGGTACTAATTTATAATCCTGCGAAAATGGGGGCCGACTGGTCCGATGGTCGTAATGAATTGCGTGTAGCGGTCTCTAAAGACGGTGAGAACTGGCAGGATGTATATGAACTGGAAAAGCAGCCCAAAGGAGAGTTCAGTTATCCGGCCGTTATACAAACAAAAGACGGACTGCTGCATATTACTTATACTTATAACAGGCAGAATATTAAACACGTGGTGTTAAAATTAAAAAAGATGTAGATATGCCGGAAGTATGGGTGAGGGGGCCCTTTTTTAAATTCATTCATCAAATAATGATAGCTGGTTGTTTGGTTTCTCTGTCTGTATTATTTCATTAAAATTAGAAAGAGAGATACCCAGTAAACGGATTTTTTTATCTTCCGGATGAGTGGCTAATAATAATTGCTTAGCAGTTGCTGTAATAATATCAAGTGCGTTAACGGGATAGGGGAAAGACTGGTTGCGGGTGATCTGCCGGAAGTCGCTGTATTTTATTTTAAGTGTAATAGTTCTGCCTTTTAAGCCATATCTCTGTAAGCGTTCATATACCGTTTTAGCAATTTTATCTAACTCCGGATTCATCTCTTCTATCGTTGTAAGATCATAGGCAAAAGTATCCTCAGCTCCCAGCGATTTGGTTTCGCGGTGAGGTTGTACTTCCCGGTTATCAATCCCTCTCACTATCTTATAATAAAATCCACCAGCTTTTCCGAAGTGCTGGCGTAAATCATTTTCAGAGAGTTTTTTCAGATCGGCGCCTGTGTGCAGGCCCATCTTTTTCATCTTATCTGCAGTGACTCTTCCTACACCAAAGAATTTCTCTACCGGCAATTTTTCCATGAACTCTTCTATGGAAGATGGCCCGATGAAGGTAAGCCCGTCCGGTTTGTTGAGATCAGAAGCTATTTTAGCCACGAATTTATTAATAGAAACGCCAGCCGACGCAGTTAATAGCAGTTCATCTCTGATCGCTTGTTTGATCAGCCTGGCAATTTCAATAGCGGAGCCTATCTGCAGTTTATCTACGGTAACATCCAGGTATGCTTCATCTAATGACAGGGGTTCTATCAGGTCTGTATAACGGCTGAATATTTCACGGATCTTACGGGAAGATTCTTTGTAAGCGTCGAAGCGTGGGCGGATGAAGATAACATCCGGACAAAGTTGCTGTGCCCGTTTTGACGGCATTGCAGAGCGGATGCCGAATTTGCGTGCCTCATAACTGGCAGTAGCTACAACACCGCCTCTGCCTTCAGGAGAGCCACCTACCACGATGGCTTTGCCTCGGTATTCGGGGTTGTCCCGCTGCTCTACAGACGCGTAAAATGCATCCATATCAATATGGATGATTTTACGTTGTTTATTATTTCCTTCATTTTCCATAGCATGCAGGTAATACAAAGATATAACGTTGGGGTATTAACCTGCGGGATAAAATACAGGACTGGTCCATGGGCCAGTCCTGATAATTAATTATGAGGGTTATGCCTGGTATACAGAGCTGTCTTCATCTGCGCTTGGTCCGTAACTTCCGGGAATAGGAACGTCCAGGAGTCGCAGATAAACGCCCAACTGTGCCCTGTGATGCACTGTCTGGCAGTAGGCCATACGGATCGTTTCTCCCTTTGTGGATTCGTCGATGATGAAGTCGCCATTACGCAATACCCAGGGTTCGTCCAGTTGTGAGAGGTTTGCCTTTTCCAGTTCGGCTTTTCCGCCGGCTAATGACTTTTCGAATAATTCCAGTACTCCCTGGGTATCTTTAATACCTGCGGGCTTATAATCCATTTTTGAAAAATCAAGTTCATCTGTAGTAAGTATCATACTTACCCAACCTGGTAATTCTGCAATATGATTGGATAGCTGCATGATAGTCATGCTTTTGGGATGAGGTTGCCAATCGTATTTGTCGTTGGGGATACGGGAAAGCATTTTACGGGTGGTGGCTGCTTCCCGTTCAAGTTCTGCTAATAATGATTTGATAATATCCATGGTTATATGTTTTTGTATACAGCAAAGGAACTATAGGCAAATGACAACAGTATGTCAGCAGGGTTTTAAAAAAGTTTACTGTTCTGTTACAGCGAAATAATCTTTTCCAGATGTTTTTATCATAAATGGTATTCCTTTGTAAAATTGCATTAGAGGGATTAACCGGACAATAATTAAATGATCGTTATATGAAAAGATGGATGTTTCTGATAGCTTGTTTTACTTTACTGGTATATACTGCAGAGGCGCAGCAATTTACCGTGGGTACGTACAATATGCGCTATGATAATAAAGATGATGAAAAAGAAGGTAATGGCTGGAAGCAGCGCTACCCGGTAATTGCAGGGATGGTCCGCTTTCATGGATTTGATATTTTCGGTACACAGGAAGGACTGCAAAATATGCTGGAAGATATTAAAGGCAGCTTACCAGGATTTACATATATCGGTGTAGGCCGCGATGATGGAAAAAATGCCGGAGAACATTCCGCTATCTTTTATAATACTGGAAAATTTAAGCTGCTGGAGAACGGGAATTTCTGGTTATCTGCTATTACAGACAAGCCCAATAAAGGCTGGGATGCAGCATTGCCAAGGATCTGTTCATGGGGAAAATTTCAGGAGATTAAAACGGGATTTACATTTTATTTCTTCAACCTGCATATGGACCATGTAGGTGTGAAAGCCCGTGCCGAAAGTGCTAAACTGGTATTGGAAAAAGTAAGGGCAATGGCAGGTAATATCCCCACTATTTTAACCGGCGACTTTAATGTAGATCAACATAATGAATCTTATGCACTGATCAATAACTCCGGTTTATTGAAAGACGCATATGAAACAACAGCTTTCAGATATGCCACCAATGGTACGTTTAATGACTTTGACACGAATGGTAAAACGGATAGCCGTATAGATCATATCTTTTTAACCAATCAGTTTAAGGTAGAGAAATACGGAATATTAACAGATACCTATCGTAATAAGGAAGGGAAGAGTGGTAATGCTAACGCAGAAGAAAAATATACTGCGCGCGTACCTTCTGATCATTTTCCTGTAATGATCGTCGTAGATTACAAAAAATAAAGAGTGCTGACTTCTCTTCGTGCAAAGCCTGCTGCCGTAACCTGCAGCAGGCTTTTTTCTTTATACGATTTTGGATAGGAGTACTATTCAGTTACAGAACAGGAAGAAATTTGCGGTACCGGCAAAGCATGGTAAAGCAGGGAATGAAGCCACAGCCTTGCAATAGCCGGGAAATGAAAAGATAACGCAAGTGATGCAGTATCAGTACTCATGTCCATAAATATTTGTGATTCATTAACAGTTATAACACCATTTTATGAATTACTGATATACAGAGAGTTAATATAGAATCATATTGAGTTATATATAATTGCCCTAAATTTCTGGTTTTCCGGAGATGGTTTGTACATATATTGTGTATATTTTGTATGTATTAAATGGCCATTGCGCTTTTACTTATACCTATGATACACTTACAAGACAACACTCTGTTAACAGCTATTATTGGATTGTTATTTTCTTTGATTGTTTTTCTCGTGACCAGTTATTTTTTTACAAAGCGAAGCAAAACGGACTATCGTAAGAAGATAGAAACAGCTAACAATGAAATGTTATATTCTATCAGACCACTTTTAGTTGAAAAGAAAGTACCCTCAAAAGACATCCTGGTTGCCGTACGTTTTTCTACCGCAAAAAAGTATGGAGTAGAGCAACACGATCTGTATGATGAATTTTCGCTTACCAGCGATCTGATCAATGAAACAATAGCCAATGTGTTCCTGACGTCTGATGAGAAGATTGAATTCTGCAATTTATTGCAGGCAATCAAATAGCACTGTTACAAACTATTTTACAATGAAGCCTTCTGAGCAACGTCTTGGAAGGCTTCTTTATTTAGTCTGTCAGTTTTGTTTTCATCATGATATTCATGAAAGAGGTAGCAGCCTGTTTCGCCAGTGGATGTGCACAGTTCATCATAATTACATAAGCTCTTTTCTCAGTACTGTCTATCATAGCGTAGGTGAAAAAAGTACCTGCGGAACCTGTATGAAAAGAGACAGTTTTTTCTCCTATCTGCCCGTTGCTCCATCCCATGGAGTAATCTTTAATACCAAAGTGCAGGAATTTATAAGTGCTCGATTTCAGCTCATTATCCTGCCCTAAAAGTCCGTTCAGGTGCAGCTGTATAAATTTGGCGTAATCTGTTACAGGCATGCTAAGATCTGAACCCGGTTGAATGAAGCTTATTTTATAGGGATTATCCGGTGTGAGTGCTTTGATCCTGTTATCTTCTATCCAGTGTCCGTAAGGCTGTGTGGTATCGTGATTTGAATTAGGCCAGCCAAACTTGAATTGCATGCCTAACTGCTCTCCGATGATCTCTTTTACCAGTTCTTCCCAGGATTGACCACTTACTTTTTCCAGCATGCTGGCCGCAAGGGTGTAATCAGCATTGGAATAGTGAAATGAGCCTATAGGGCCCAAAGGAGTGCTTCTGAGAATATGTTGCGCGAACTCCTTCCTTTGTTGTTCTTTTTCGCCTTCAAAAGCGGGGAGGATGGCAAATTCTGCACCGTCCGTATAAGCAGGAATACCCGCCTGGTGCGATAAAAGATTTTGCAGGGTAATATCTTCATAAGCCTGGTTTGACATGGATAACCAGGTGGGAAAGATATCGAAGAAACGGGTATCCCAGTTAATCTTTTTTTGTTCTACCAGGATGGCAGCTATAAAAGAAGTAATTGCTTTTGTGTTGGAGCCCAGATGGAAATAGTCGCGTATGTCGGATTGCGTTCTTGTATTAGGATCGTCTATCCTGTGATGGCCGCTTGTATGTAGTTCAAGGATACCGGTAGGGCCAATGATAGCATAACTCATTTCGGGGATACCATTTTTTATCCTGATGCTATCTGCTACTTTCGTCAGTATCTGGGCATGGGTAGTATTCATTACATAGCCCGCGATGACCAATAACCACCATTTTTTCATAGATAAAGGGTATAATCGTTTTTCTAATAGGAATAACTGTCCATCACGTAGTTAGGGAACGACCAGTATAAAGATCTGGCCTCTAGACAAATATAATTAAATAAGTATATATTAACTGTTATATTCTGCTAATCTTTGCAAAAGGGGGAGGAATGCTTCTATTAACACCAGTTCTTCAGCAGAGAACAGGTGATCCATGGCTTTTACCAGCCATTCTTCTTTTATGCGGCGGGTTTCATACAGGTGTTGTTTACCTTTTTCTGTGAGGGAGATCACCAGTTTGCGGCGGTCTGTCTCATCGGGCACACGGTCTACACAGCCCGCCTCTGCCAGCCGGTTCAGGATCTGGGAGATTGCCTGGGCAGAGATCCTTTCCATTTCGGCCAGTTCTGAGGGCAGCAGTTTACCATGCTGGTCCAGCAGTCCCATTGTGAGTAGTTCTGCATTGGAAAAGTCCGATAAAATGTTTTGCTTTCGCAGCTGCCGGATAAGACGGGTGACAGTGCTACGTAGAGAGGCTGCTACCTCATAAGTATTTGTGGACATACATTCAGACAATATTAGCAAAGTTACTTTACATTTATTTAACTGTTCAAATTAATTTTCTCCCTGTCTATTAGGTACAAAACGCTTAACTTTGTAAAGTTACTTTACTAATTTACTTTGCAGCAATGTTAATTTTTCGTTCACTTAAACATTATAACTTTCGTTTACACTTCATAGGACAATCCATCTCTCTTATCGGTACCTGGATGCAAAGAATTGCCATCAGCTGGTTGGTGTACCGGCTTACAGGATCGGCTTTACTACTTGGGTTAGTGACCTTTCTTAGTTTAATACCCTCTCTTGTATTGTCTCCTTTTGCAGGGAGTTTTATAGACAGGCATAACAAATTCCGGGTAGTCAGGATTACCCAGGTAGCGTTGATGTTACAGGCAGGCGCGTTGGCAGTTATGGTATGGCTGAACCGCTATGACATCTCCCTGATTGCTATTCTCAGCCTGGTACAGGGGATCATCAGCGCTTTTGATACAACGGCAAGGCAGTCGTTAATGATAGACCTGGTAGATGATCAGGACGATCTTCCCAATGCTATTGCTCTGAATTCATCGGTGTTTAATGCAGCCCGGCTGGTAGGACCTGCCTTTGCAGGGATTATATTGAGTTCTTTTGGAGAAGATGTCTGTTTCCTGATTAACTTCTTAAGTTTCATTGCTGTAATATGCTGTCTGATGATGATGAAGCTGAACATTACCGTGGCAGCCAGGTCTGAAGAGAATATCTGGATAGATCTTCGCAAGGGATATGATTATCTGAAAGAATCTCCCGATCTGCTTTCCCTGATAGTTGTATTAGGCGCCTCCAGTTTAATGGTAATCCCTTTCACAACAATGCTGCCCGTATTTGCCAAGGATGTATTTCATGGAGATGCTACTACTTTCAGCTGGTTTGAAAGCGCTGCCGGTTTTGGTGCATTGATAGGTGCGGTGTATATGGCAATGCTCAGACCCGGTAAAGACCTGAATACACTTACAATCGTTTCAGGAACTATTTTCGCCATTTCACTGATCGCGCTATCCATATCTTCTACTTTATTCCTGGCACTGGTATCTACAGCTGTTACAGGTATTGGCCTGATGGTACAGAACTCTGCGATCAATACCTATATACAGATGCATGCGTCTTCAGAAATGCGTGCAAGAGCATTGAGTTATTACATCATGGCTTACCAGGGTATATTACCTATAGGTAGTTTACTGATAGGTTTCCTGGCGCATTACCTGGGTGTAAATATGGTCGTATTCGGAGAAGGTATTGCCGGCATCCTGATAGTCCTTGTGTTCATGGTGTACCAGAAGCATATTCATCATAACAGCTGGAAAAGATATCTGATCATCCCGGTAAGACGCAGGTATTTCCGTTAGTATTTTACGGGTATCTACAGGAGCGGAGCATATATAACGATATTATTTCAATTTTAACTTTATAACAATTATTCTTTCCTTGATTACACACTGCAGGTATACTTCATAAATTGAGGGTTCATAAAACCCATCTACATGAGACCCACTGGAAAACTACTGTTAGTGCTGTGTGCAGCAGCCATTTTCGCATCATGTAAAAAAGATGCCATCACAACCCCTGTTAATGAGCAAATTACGAGGAAAGCCTCTTCTGAATTAACAACCACTTTATCTGAAACCTTCGAGTCCGGTACTAAAACGGCGTACGCTTCCGCCAGTGTAACCCTTGGCAGCGGTAGCTGGACACTGGACGATGCATTAATCGGCAATCTGTCTACAGACCTTAAGAACGGCACTCAGTCTGCCAGGATCCGTAACACCGGTACACTCAATATGAATTTTGATGCTACCGGCGGTGCTACTACCATCACCATTTCTCATGGTGTGTTCGGTAGTGACGGCAGCAGTACCTGGCAGTTATGGATCTCTACCAACAGCGGGTCTTCGTATACCCAGGTTGGCAGCACGGTCACCTCATCTGCTACTTCCCTGTCAACAGCTACTTTTACAGTTGCTGTAACCGGTAGTTATCGTTTATCCATCCGTAAGATCAGTGGTGGTACCAACAGGATCAACATTGATGATATCACGGTTACTACAGGGACCAGCACCGGTGGTGGTGGCGGCGGAACAACCGGAGATAACAGCAATCTGCTGATGGGTAATCCCAGCAATGCCACGACCTCTGTCGTACTGGTTACTAATTACCTGATGGACAAAACTTACTACACTTCTTCTTACAACAGTGTACGTGGTACGCCTAACTGGGTAAGCTGGCACATTAATTCTTCTGATATTGGCAGCACTACCCGCCAGGACGATTTCCGTGCAGATGTTACACTACCTTCCGGCTGGTATGAAGTAGGATCTACTTCTTACTCCGGTTCAGGATTCGATAGAGGACATAATTGTCCGTCCGGCGACCGTACAGCTTCTGTTACCGCCAACAGTGCTACTTTCCTGATGGATAATATGATCCCGCAGGCGCCGGTGAATAATCAGCAAACCTGGGCGAATATGGAAAATTATGTCAGGACACTGGTAACAGCTGGTAATGAGGTATATGTAGTGATGGGAAGTTATGGTACGGGTGGTACAGGCTCCAGTGGTGCTGCCAATACCATTGATGGCGGACATGTAACGGTACCCTCTAATATCTGGAAAGTGGTAGTGGTGATTCCGAATGGTAATGGTGATTTAGCCCGTATAACTACCTCTACCCGTGTAATAGCAGTAAATACCCCTAATATTAATACAGTTAATAGTGACTGGAAAACTTACCGTACATCGGTAGATGCTATAGAATCAGCTACTGGTTATGATATTTTGTCTGCATTACCAACAAGTGTGCAGTCGGTCATAGAAGCTAAGGTTGATAATCAGTAATTAATTACGGTACCGGCGGTGCTGCATAAATCGCCGGTACTGATTTATCTTACCAGCGTTACAACGCCCTGTTGTTTGGTATCTTGTTTTTTGTTGTCCAGGTAGGTCACTGCCCAGAGGTAAGTATTGGCAGGGGCCTGTAAACTGCCATGTGTGCCATCCCATCCCTTGGTAGGGTCATGGCTTTCAAATACCAGCTGTCCCCACCGGTCATATACCAGCATATGAAATTGGGAGATATCGTCCTGTATCTTTACCCGGAATATGTCATTTAATCCATCTCCGTTAGGGCTGAATGCCGAAGGAACAAATATGGAACAATAGCGCCATTCCTTTTTTACGGTAATAATCCCTTCCACGTAATCTCCGTTGCTATCTGTAATGCGGCAATTGTATTTAGCAGCTTCCAGGTGTTTTATAACACTGTCTGACTGTACAATATACCCGGGAATGCTGTAACTGTAGGGTGGTTTGCCTCCGCTTGCGGACATGATTATCTGTCCGTCCCTAGATTCACTGCACCTGATATTGATGGAAACAAGGTTAACCAGCATAAGGGGGATGGTATCTTCAAGATCTTTGGCAGATGACTTGTCGGTTCGACCGATTCTCTGAGCGTCGCTGACCTGATGAATGATAGTTAAACAACTGAATGTCAGTAATAAAAGAAAACTCAGTCTGACATTTGTTAGAGCAATAAATCGGGTACAATTGAATAGGCTCAATGATACCAGGCTGGTCTTTCTCTTCATAGGATCATGGGTTTTCAATAAAAATCGGTTCTATGGCTTCAGCTAACCCATAGCTGAGGCAAAATCAAACAAATATATAACACTTAAACAAGTGATATTATTATTTAATATCAATAATTATTATATAGATAGTGAGAGGATTAATAATATGTTTTGTAATAGGTTCACAATCACTTATTAGTATCTCCGGGGTGTCTCATTATTACTCAGAAGGTACTACTCAATGACTCACGGGTATCCGAACAAAAAGAGCCTGTAATTCTATGTACTTCGTTTAGTTTCATTCTGTTGTCCATATCATTAAATTTTGAACAAAGTTCTATGGAAGCAGCGGAAAAAAAACTTAATCATGATTAAGAAAATTTATATTTACTCATCAGATGGAAAAATTACATACGATAAATAAACTATCCGCACTCAGGCAGAAAGATAAATTTTCTGCCCGGGAATGGGAGAAGAGAGGGCTGAGTCCTTCAGGAGCAGAATGTTGTCTGCAATTGGATATGCAGTTTAATGATACCCTTGATGCTTTAATCACAGCGGTGGAGAACAATGCCTCTTCCAGGCAGTTGAAGTCGTTATTATCCCAGCATTTATCAGCATTCGATAAGTCGGAATATGATACGGAGGAAAGAGAGTTTATAGCGCATACTTTTTACAAGCTTTCTACGATCGTGGACGTGGATATTAAATATGCGCTTGACAGTTGGATGTACGGTATTATCTTAGGTACGCTGATAAAGATTAGTACGCTGTTTAAGCGTTCCAGGAAAGTGTTGGAAACATTGTCTCAGGAGTGCAGTAACTGTAAAACGGCACTGGATACTTTTATACTGGAAAGAGGAGAGGAGATCCCAGATTTATGCTGGGATATTATTCAGTGTGATAGTTGTAATGAATTTAATTTACTTAACAAGGGGCCGCATATACGACAACTGAGATTTGGCAATTACAGATGGGTAGAGCAGTTAAGTAAAGATGAGTTTAACGAAGAGCAGGCTATCGTGCGATTAGAGCAGATTAAATACTTCCGCAAAAAATAAATTTTGAATATTAAATCTTTCGCTTACCTTCGCGCCCTCATTGCGAGGTAGAGCAGAGGTAGCTCGTCGGGCTCATAACCCGAAGGTCAGAGGTTCGAATCCCCTCCTCGCTACACGAAGCCGAAATTAGTATAAAGCTGATTTCGGCTTTTTTATGCAGATCAGTTAACCGCATATATTCCCAAAGAAAAAAATAGTTTTCTTTTCGGCAGATAGATGTAAGCATTTGCATTTGATAGTATCATGTGATACTATCAATGAAGCCGGAAATGAATCCTCCATACAGATTACCAATCGAATACTTCAGTTAGTTTTATACATTATCTCATAATATTCTTTCGCCATTCTTGCCGATTCAAAAGCCGGTACCACGTCAATCGCTGCTTTTTTAAGGATGTTCAGCCATTGCTGCTGATCTTTGTAATACATGGGAAGAATTACTTTCTCCAATGTATCCATAAGCTGACTATTTGCATTTTCCGGCTGTATGATGAAACAGTTTTCTTTGTCTTTCGCAAATTCCGGTACCCATCCGTCTGGGATAGAGAAATTGATACTGCCATTCATGGCGGCGGTCATGCCACTGGTACCGGAGGCTTCCCTATACATCTGCGGATTGTTTAACCATACGTCAGAGCCTTTTTTGAGCAGGGCAGAGAGGCTCAGCTCATAACCTGTCAGTACTGCACAGTTGGGAAGCGGAGCCGTCTTTGTAATGATCTGGTTAAAGAGATCGTTCCCGCCGGTATCTTCCGGATAAGGTTTTCCTGCCCATATGACCTGGATGGGATATACGGAGTTGTTCATTAAACTGATGAAACGGTCCCAGTCCTGCATAATAAGATCTGCACGTTTATAACCGGCAAAACGCCTGGCCCATACAAGGGTAAGTACGTTTTCACTAAACAGTTTCCCGCACTGGTCCGCTACCACCTGGAACAGTTGTTTCTTCAGCTCTTTTTTTCTTTTTGTAATGCTTTCATTGTCATTTGCTGTAATGGCATTATCCAGTACTGCATCCTTCCAGTAAGTTTTATTCTGCGCATTGGTGATAGAAGTGATCTCACAAATACCGGCGTTATTGCCCCACATTTTTCTGGCAACCTCTCCATGTATTTTAGATACGCCATTCGCCTTGCGGGAGAATTTAAGCGCTGCCAGTGTATAGTTGAAACGGTCCCCATCCATGCCCAGCAGGTGCTTTACTTCATGGTCCTGCATGTGATAGAAGAAAGACATGCCTTTTAGCAATCCGAAGTCATGTTCTTCGTTTCCTGCCATTTCCGGTGTATGTGTTGTAAAGACCACTCTCTTCCTTACTTCTTCCAGGCTTTTGTGTTTAGCATACAGATAGAAGTTCAGTGAAACGGAATGTCCTTCATTCATATGGTACACATCGGGTGCCATGGATAACAGGTCCAGTAAGGTAGCGCCGCCTGTACCCAGTAGGATACTCTGTGCAATACGGGTAGCTTCATTAGGATCGTATAACCGGTGCGTGATAGTACGGGACAGGTAATCGTTTTCGGGAATATCAGTACTTAATAATAAGAGGGGAGCGGTATGGAATGTTTCGGGGCGTAACAGGTATACTTTAATATGTACGGGCGAGTCATGGATATTTATCTGGAAGATAATGCCCGTATCCTGTAAGAAAGAATAATCTTTTTGTATGAACACAGGTTGCATCAGGGCGTTGACATCCCTGCCCTGATCATAATACCCGTACTTCCAGAGTATACCAATGCCTACCAGGCTTTGTTTTAACTCATACGCACTGCGCAGGTGTGAACCGGCAAGGAATCCAAGTCCTCCGCTATAAATCTTCAGTGCCTGGTCTATTGCAAATTCCATAGAGAAATAAGCGACAGAAGTAGTGTATTGGCTGGCGGGTTCATATCCGAAGAGATCTTTCCTGTTGATCATAATTTGTAAGGTTTTTTTTCTTATCGTAACTGATATACTCTGTCACGCTTGTTATAAAGTTATATCATTCTGTTCATGCCATTGAGCTTCTTAAAAGAAAAATCACGTCAAAAGCAATCCATGATTTTACGGTTATATTTAAAATTCATTACTTTCATATTCAGAATTGTTCGAATAAATGAAATATACCTGCCTCTTACTGCCTCTTTTTCTGGTAACAACGTGCTTTGCACAGGATGAGTTAAAAATGAAAAATGTGAGCGATACCATTCTGCAACAGAATCGTACGCTTGAAATGCCAGACCCCTTTGATGCCACTAAAGCATTGTTAAAACTCTTTCCGGGGAAATATGCTAACCTGTCTAAGGACCAGTATATCAATGACATGATCAACTGGGAATGTAAGACCTGCGCCACAAAGCCTTATGAGGATGTAAACGAAGACAGTAATTCTCCTTTCCCGTTTGAAGATGGCGTGGCTACACGTTTGATCAATATTATGAGTTACAGTGATTCTTCCGGTACCAGGTATAAAGTCATTAGTTTTAATCATTCTGCATTTGACCCTGATGGTGCGCAAACATCACGCTTTACAGGGGGATTGCTGGGATTAGCCAAGTTTGTGCTGATAAACGATAAATGGGTATTGAAATTCTTCCAACCGGCTATTGGCGCTTACGGTGCATTCTCTCAATGTCCTAAACCGGTGGCATTGCTGATAGGGCATGATCAGTATGCATTTATGCTGAAACATAGTAATGGAGGTGGCGGAGGCCCGTTCGACGGGGCATTTTTCCTGATCGCAGGAGCAAATGGTGCTTATCAGCAGGTGCTGGCAGCTTATGGCATTGAACGTACGGAAGGTGGCGAAGTAGAAGGATCTGTATGGACGAGTGAATATAGTGTTCCGCCAAGTGATAAGAAGTTTTTCCGGGATATCGTTATTACTATGAAAGGGACCTATCGGTCTACAGATACGGAAAGCTTACCTTCCGAAGTTGTAGCATTGATAAAGGGTAAGAAACAAGGTAAGTTCATGGCAGAAGAACGATATGTGTATAAAGGAGGCAGTAAAGGATATGTGCTGCAACAACCAGTTAAAGCGTCATTGGTAGACTAACATGTTGTTAAAGCGCTACTGCCTGAGTAACAATTCCTCTTTGACCAGACATCTGCCCGAAGAAAAACTGTAAGCTGATCATCATATAGCGTTGCAACGCATTCACCTGTTTTGTTTCTATATAGGTGGCCGTTGTTGTACGGGAAATATTCCTGTTGTTATTGAAAATATCATTCACACTGCACTTCAGCACCAGTTGCTCTTTTTTAAGGAATTTATAGGCAGCGCTACTATTACAGATAAAAACCCGGGGAAGAGAGGAGTTGTTCATGTAATTCATATCTCCGGAAATTTCTACTCTTTTAACAGGCGTTAACAACCAGTCCATACGCACAGAGGTAGTGGTATAACTAATATCGTTGATACCCGGTAGGGAGTAGGCTGTTTTATTCAACTCTATATTATAAGATGGCGATAAGGTAAACAGGTTCTTAAAATCTATAGAGCAATAGATACTACCTCTGCTCTTCCATGCTACAGAAATGTTTTTCTGTCTTAATACAAATCCTATGTTATTCGTCCTGCCACCACCAACGCTTACGCTGGTACTGATATTCCAGTTATTCAACTGCTTCCTTACGCTGAAATTACCATTCACATTGAACATCCAGGCGCCGCTCACATTCTGATAAGTACTGGTTTGCCTTCCAATAGAATCATAATACTGGTCGCTCACAATCTGGTTACGAAAGAAAGAGGCATTTCCCATTGCATTCAAGCTAATCGCATTGGCAGGGTCATAATAGGAGGCATTGGTAAAAATGTTCTGTGTAAAAGAACTTTTAAGTCCGGGGTTACCTTTCTTTATAAATAAAGGATTCGAGTTATCTACAACCGATGATAACTGCTGTGGAGAAGGAACGGACGAAGAAACGGAATAACCTGTAAACAGGTGGCTGTTCTTATTGAAATTATAATTAAACTGAAGATTAGGAGAGAACTGCTGCTGGTGAATATTAATAACGGAATCTTTTAAATGGTTTTGCTGTTGTGTAAAGCGCATGCCTGAATTCAGGGCGATACTCATACGGTCGCTTTTCCAGGCGAATTGTACTGATGGGGCATGCGCAAAGCTATAACTCTTCGTACTGCCGGATAATGTACTGTCATTCATTACATCTCTGAGCTGGTTATTATATACTGCATCTAATGTGTAATCCAGTGCTGCTACAAAACCCTTTCCTATATCAGCAGATAAATTTAATGTGAGATTATTATTAAAATTGTTTTCGTGTACGTGTACATATTGATTACTGGAATCATGTTGACTGATGATATTAAAATTATGCTGGTCTTCGTCTTTATTGTTTAGCCCAAACTGCCATGAAGTATTGAGATTGATCTTTTTATTACGGCTAGTTTTATTGAATGAGATCTCGTTGCCTATGCTTAGTGTATTACCATGTGTATCCGTCTGAGAGAATAATGTATTCAGCACTTTACCATCAGCGGTAGTTGATATTTCATTGCTGATACCTGCATTGTTTGTTTTCACTATGCCAAATGTTGGCCTGAAATTGAATACGGTAAGGGTGCCTTTTTCATAGGTAATGCCAGCATATACCTGGTGCTGACCGGAACGGTTTTGATTGCTGTTATTACTGTTGCTGGTAAAGCTGTTTCCCGGTATCAGGTTAAGATGTGTTGTCTGCTGTTCACTGGTATTTGTTCTTCCATTATAGCTATAAGTAAGATCAGAAGAGCGACCCATATTTAAATTAATACTTCCTGTTTGCCGTGTGGATAACCCGCCGCCGCCTGAACCGGGGCTAACCACCATTGGCCTGCCTCCCTGGGCACCCTCCACATTGGATACGGTCCCTATTATGCTAACCCGGACAGGTTGCTGGAAAGAGTTGATCATTCCATCTGCATTATATCTGCCGTGGGTACCTGCACCGGTGGTCAGATTTGCGATTATACCGGTATTCTTATTTTTCTTCAGGGTAAGGTTGATGGTAACATCTTCTGAAGGGGGCTTCACGGATAATGAACGTTGCTGTGCGATGTTTTTAGTGGGCGCGACTTCTATTTTATCTATAATATCGGCTGGCAGGTATCTGGTAGCGGCATCTTTATTATCTCCAAAGAAGTTCCTTCCATCTACCTGTATCTTATTAACGCTTTTTCCGTTCACTGTAATATTACCGTCTTTGTCTATCACTACTCCGGGTAATTTCTTTAAAAGATCGCCCACTGCTGCGTTCTGTGATAACTTAAATGCAGTAGCATCAAATATCAGCGTGTCATGACGTATGGAAAAAGATGTTTTGGAGGCTTTTATTTCGATACTCTTTAGGAGGATGGTCTTAGTGGTGTCTGAAACTTTTTCCTGTGCATATGCCGCACAGGAAAAAGTTATCAATAAAAGGAATATTAGTTTCAATTGACTGGTATTTGAATCACCCGGATATAATTCGAGTTGTTTAAGTATCTCACAGCAGTCTGTTGTAAACTTTCTGCAGTAATTTTTTGTTGCCTGTCCTTTATATCCGGCAATTGTAATGCTTCCTGGTTCATCAGTGAAGATGAAATATAGTTTAACCAGAAACCGTTATCTTTTAATGCTCTTTCAACAGTGGACTTATAGCCTGCTTTATATTTTGTGATATCATCTTCTACCGGTCCTTCTGTTTTCAATTTCATGATCTCACTGTTTACACTAAGGATCAGTGATTCAACATTACTGGGATCACAGATAAAATTGATCATGAAAATGTATTCTCCTGTAGGAAGTTTACGAGTGCTGGCATTGACGTTCACATTATATACACCTGCTTCCTGTTCGCGTAAGCGTTCTGTAAGTCTTATGGTTAATATACCTGCAAGGGCCTTCATCTGGTCGGATGTTGCCATGTCGTATTTAAAGGTGCCGCTGAAAGCCAGTGTTACGATAGACTGTGGCTCTTTACCTGCCACTATCTTGCGGGATATTCTTCCCTGTGGGTAATCAAGCTGTAAGTCTTTTAATGTCTCTTTTTTATACAGCGCAGGTAACGACCCCAGGTATTTTTCTAACAGTGGTTTAATGGTAGCCGTATCAAAATTACCTACAAAGGTAAAAGTGAAATTACTGGCGTCACTGAACCTGCTTTTATAAACAGCCATGGCCTGATCAGGATCTAATGCATTCAACTGCTCCAGTGGCATTTGTACTTTACGGAAATGGTAATTGCCTAATATGGCAGAAAGTGTATCTCCATATATTTTCCTGGGAGAATTATTATTAGATGAATAGGACAAGCGGGCCTGCTCTATCATATTATTGAACACAACAGGGTCTTTACGCGGACTGGTAAAGTACAGGTATGTCAGTTGCAGGGCGGTTTCAAGGTCTTCCGTAGAAGCACCTCCTGAAATGCCTTCGGATATTTCCCCTAGAAAAGGTGATACTGAGATGTTTTTACCTGTCAGCATTTTGCGTAATTCCTGCAGAGACATATCCGCTATCCCGCTGGCAGAAACCAGTGAAGACGCAATACTGCCGGCATAAAAATCAGCATCGCTAACCAGTGATAATCCACCCGGACTGAATCCTTCGAATGAAACCTGGTCTTTCCTGAATGTAGTAGGTTTTAATAATACCCTCATACCATTGCTTAACGTGATATCCGTTATGCCCAGGTCTTTTATAAAAGTTTCACTGGTAATGGTACCTGGTACCGGTGCTTTATCCAATAACGCCGTTCTGTTGATGGTTTTATCTACATAAGCGGATAGCGGTGCAGACGCCACTTCTTTTAACCAGGAAGCAACAGTAGCTTCTGATGGCAGTGAATCTTTTTGTTTGTCATTCGTTGTAATGACGATGTCGCGGTTGATATCGCTGAAGTATTGAGGGATGCCTTTTACCGTTAGCGTATCTGTTACGGACTTATACAGCGCATATTCATAGGCCATACCAGGGCTGCCTGTTTCATGCAGGAAATGCGCTACATATTCCCGCACATAAGATTCGGAAGGTGTCTTTTCACGTTCTTTATAATTCACCTCCATGCTACTGATGAAGTTGATTTTGGCCCGTTGCAGTTCAGTTTCTGTAAAGCCGTATTGCTGTATGCGCACCAGTTCTGTCCAATAGGCTTTGATCCCCTTTTCAGTCTGGCCCGGTTTTAAGACCACCTGGCCGTTGAAAGCATCGAGGTTGGCCATCATCTGACCTACACTGCCACTTGCGCTTAAAAAAGGTGCATCAGCTAACCGTGCCTGTTCATTGAGGCGGTTACTGATCATCATATTGAACAATATTCTTTTCAGGCTTTCAACAAACTGCTCCCTGGTTTTCATTTCCAGTGCAGGGCGTTTCATAGTTACCTGGAAACGTGTGGTCACCAGCTCCGGATCAGTAAGTGTCAGGAACTGGTTTTTGCCGGTAAGCGGAATAGTCACATGTATCCTTTCCCGTGGATGGGCAGGCACACGCAGATCGGAGAACATGGACTTAATTGTTTTTTCCACCTGCTGTACATTTACATCTCCGACAATGATCAACGCCTGTTGATCCGGACGGTACCAGTCGTGATAGAATTCGCGCAGCTGCTCATGCTTGAAATTGCGGAGTATTTCTTCTGTGCCGATAGGCAGACGGTCTGCATATAAAGACTGATTTACTGCCAGTGGCATTGTCTTTGCCTGTATGCGTTGGGAAGCGCCTAGCTTCTGACGTTTTTCTTCCAGGATAACGCCTCTCTCATTATCAATTTCCTCGTCACTAAGCGTAACACTCTGTGCCCAGTCGCGCATCACCTGTATAGCATTGCGGAAAACGGTCTTATCCTCAGTAGATACGGGTAATTGAAATACTGTTTCATCAAAACCGGTATAAGCATTGAGGTCGGCGCCGAAACGTACACCTGCTTTTTGTAAATAATCTACCAGTTCATTCTTTGGATAATGGGCGGTACCATTAAATGCCATATGTTCCAGGAAGTGTGCTAATCCGCGTTGTTCATCAGTTTCGAGTATAGAACCTACCTTATTCACGAGGTACATGACGGCTCTTTGTTCGGGCGTATTATTCTTCCTGATATAGTAGGTAAATCCGTTTGGGAGTTTCCCTACTGTTACCTCTGGATCCATTGGCACTACCTGTGCATTGGCCACACCAGACAATAGCATAGCCAATGTTGCTAAGCTGCAACAAAATTTTATCATAATAAATGGTTGTTTTGAAAGACGATTATGGCATCCACCAGATCTTACTGGTAAATATGTCTATTGTTCCCTGGGCCAGCAGATTCTCTTTATTCAGCACTAATTCCTGCACAGGATAAGGGGATCTTATTGGCATTGTATTACCTATTCTGCCCGGATCATAAGATAGCGGGATGTCAGGGAATGCACCATTACGGCGATAATCTACCCATGTTTCAAATGGTTCTATCCCGTTAAAGGCCATGTATTTCTGGAACATCAGGAGTTTATATTTATCTGTGGCAGCAGCCCAGTTAACCTTTGCATTAGCTGCTTCAGCGATATACCAGTTGTCAAAGGCCGCATCAGATAAGGAAGGGGTATTACTGTTACCGCCAACATTCAACCAGCGGAAAGACTCTTTTACTGCGTTCTTATACGCGGTTTCAGGATCACCTGTCATCCAGCCTCTCTGGATAGCTTCTGCCTGTAAGAAAAGGCTTTCTATGCTGGTCATGATCCAGCAGTTCATGTCATATCCTTTTACAATACCGGTAGATACGGGAGAAACGGCCGTGCGGTAAGTCCTTACACCACCTACCTGGGATACATATTCTGTGCGCTGATAGGGATATATTGCTTCATCGATCGGCAGTCCGTATTTATTCCCTCTGTATTGCTGATCGCCGGGCTGGGTAAATGGCTCGGGAGCGCCTGCGGGTAACGGAACACGTGCGGGGCCATAAAAGAATCCAAGACGCGGGTCATTGTTTTCTTTCAGCATGTTCATTGCTGTTACATTGGCGGATGCAATTTCCCAGTTGTTAACCCAGTTGCCGGATATGCTAAGTCCATAACGGCTGTACACATCATAGGCAGAATATCTTGCGTAATATTTGGATGGTTTATCTACTGTAAATCCCGGGTTTATATCAGCATCTTCTCCACTGAGCAGAAAGCCTGAACCCTGCGCCATGATTTTAGCCAGTTCAGCCTTGATGTAAGTTTCCCTGTCCGGTCTGCATGCCTGGTGTATCAGCAGGCGTAATTTCAGTGTATTGATAAACCTGTACCACTTGTCTTTGTTCCCATGGAACATGATATCTGCTATGCCGATATGAAGCGCTTTATCCTGTTGTGCATTGTGAATGAGGATGATGGCAGAGTCCAGTTGTTTCATCAGGTCTTCATAAATGAACTGACCATTATCGTAATGTGGTTTCCTGATTTCTATATTGCCTGCATCCCGGTAGGGCATATTGTTATTGTTATCTACTGCACGGCTCCATTGTAATGCTTTCAGCACCTTGGCAATACCGGAATAATATGGCTGATCATGTTGCTGTGCATTTTTTTCAAAAAGGAAAAGTGTTACATCAGGAGAAGAACTTCCAAACTGACTGTTATCCAGCATGTAATAGGTGAGGTAAGGCTGGCCTGCAGGATATTCCCCGAAAGACCAGTACCCCATCCATTGAGCTATCATATCATCATTCACTGCCGACATGCTGTTGATCAGCATATTCGGTAACATGAGGTCTGGAGTAGCATTCGTTTCAGTCAGCTGAAGCGGATTATAATTGATATCGATCCAGCCTTTTTTGCAACTTGTAACTGCAAAAGAGCAAAGGATGATGGCTATAAGTTTATATCTTTTAAACATCTTTGTAGGATTATTATTTAGAAACTTACTGTAGTGATAAAACCATATTGTACAATACCCGGAACAGTAGAAACACCGCCTGCAGAACCTGTAAGATTATCCGGGATAGTTCTGTAACCTCTGTCGCCAGGCCCTTTAATCAACTGCGGATCGCCATAGATATTATCCTTTGAGTAGAAATTGAATACATTCCTGCCGTATATACTGAGGTTGAGTTTCTTGATCGTTTTAGTTTTAAAGAAACGCTCATAACCAATTACGATCTCTCTTATTTTAAAGAAGTCTGCTTTGGTAAGATAATTAACAGTGGAGTTTGTATAATGACTGTATAATTCCTGGTTGGCATTTTTCGTATATACTGTTGTATTAGGAACGTATTTACCTGTACCATCATCATAAGACGAATTAGGGAAGATAAAAGGCTTACGGTCATTGTAGGTAGTATATACACTCATACCATATTGGACCTGGTACTGGCCAAGTTCTGAATAATGCATGGCGCCGGTATTGAATTCTCCCAGTACTGCCAGTGAAAATCCTTTGTATGAAAAGTTGAGGTTCATACCACCGGTATATTTGGGAAGTGTTCTGCCGGAATAAATATCTTTATCCATATCCGTATCAGGCATACCGGTTGTTTTATTCACGATCACCCTGCCATCCGGATCTCTTTTAAAGTCGTATACCTGGTATTCAAAGGCACGTTGTCCAGTACGGGCAACAATGCCATAGTTACTGCCGTAGTAGGCTGTTTTCAACGGGAAGGAACCATCATAGGCATCGCTGATAGACAGTACCTTGTTATCATTCATGGCAAGTCTTACATCTGCACTGAATATGAATCCGCTTTTTGTCTGGATGATGGGGGCGAATTTCAGATCTGCTTCCCATCCGTAGTTCCTCATCACACCCAGGTTATCTATTGTACTACCACCGCTTAACCATGGAATTTTCACTTTCATGATCACGCCGTTATTACGCTGTGTATAATAAGTAAAGTCCAGCAACACACGGTTTTTCCATAAGCTTGCACTGGCTCCGTACTCCTGGCTGAGGATCTTTTCGGGTTTAAGGAAAGGATTAGGATTGCCATCCATGTACATATAACTCAATACTCCCTGGTCTGATGTTCCCGGATAGGGGAAGCTGTTGGAATATGCCAGGGTTAAGGTGCGTTCTGACTGATACGGCTCTATATTCATGTTGGCCGTGGTATTCACTGCTGCGCGCAGCTGCAGGCGTGTTAACCAGCGGTATTGTTTCAATGAAGGGATCACTTCGTTTAATATCACAGCGGTATTACCACCGATATACAGGTCCTTTCCACGACCCACTTTTGCACGTTTGGAATCCCAGTCGTTACGTGCCATCAGTTCCAGGAATACCCTGTCTTTATACCCAATACCCGAAGTACCGAAGAAAGAATAATTGCGGGTGAGCAAGGATTCTTCACTACCATATGGCAGATCGCGTGAAAAACTGAGATTATATACAGGAACGATCGGATTACCGGAACCGGACAGCAGCTTGTAATAGTTTTCTCTTACAGAGTTCCCTATTGTTGTACGGAAGTTAAAGTCACCTGCATGGTTCAATGCTGTAATCAGCAGGTCATTATTTAAAGTACTGTTAGTGCGGGTTTCTTCCTTCAGGCTTGCCAGCTGGTCCCTGTAACGGTTGTCGCCTCCGTATAATTTAGCAAAGTCAGAGAAGTTAATGGGTGCAGTTGTAGTTCTTTGATAAACACCGTCATATACTACTCCGGGTTTATCTGTAACTGTTAACCATGGGAAAGGTTTGGCTGTTAGTACAAGTCCACCTACAATTGCATTATCAGTGGCCCTTTTCTTAAAATTATCGGCTCGCTGGTAAGGGCTCATTACATCATTATCTGACCAGTAATGATTATTATCCGACCATTTATCGTTATTGTAATCTTTATAGCTCAGTAAAGGAATATAGGTAGGCGTGCTGAGCAGGTTATCGAATGTGGGTCCTTTAGCAGAACTGGTACGGGAATAATTCAGATTGATCTGAATATTGAATTTCCCCATCTTTCTGCCTCCGCTGAAAAAGATATTGGTAGCATCCTGTTTATCGCCAGGTATCAGGCCTGTCTGGTTTACTTCATTCAAGCCTAAATAGAAATCGGAATTTGCATCTGATTGTGATACGGAGAGATTGTTTTGTACCGTACGGCCTACATTGAAGAAACGTCTGGCATCTTTTTTATCAGAGTAAGTGACCTGTTGAAAATCCCCGTTTTCATCTGCTCTTCCTATAGATACCATTTTACCATTATAAGCAGGTCCCCATCCGTTCATATCTGTAGCGCTGAATATTCCATTCCCGTCTGCATCTGTAAGCCCGGTACCGGTACCAAAACGGCGTTGTTTGCTTTTGTCATTACGGAAGTCGAGGCGCTGGAAGCTGATGCTGTTACGGAAATTGATAACAGGTTTTCCTTTCTGGCCTTTTTTAGTTGTGATAATGATTACACCGTTTACTCCTTCTGGTCCGTATAAGGCAGTACCATTCGCTCCTTTCAATACAGTTACGTTTTCTATATCAGCAGGATTGATGTTATTGATAAAGTCCATGATCAAACTGGCAGAAGCCTGGTCAGAACCAAATGAAAGCGGTGTGCCATTGAGGATGAACAGTGGCTGGTTATTGCTGGATGCTCCAAATGAGCGGATCCCGCGGACCAGGACCCGCATCTGTGGATTCATATCTGCGCTCTGGGTAGCGATGTTTAAGCCGGATACTTTACCTGCAAGACCTGTCAGCAGGTTCCCGGAGTTGGCCCGGTTAATATCTTCCCCACTCACTTTAGCCACACTATACCCTATTTCTTTGGAACTCTTCTCTATACCAAATGCGGTTACCACTGTTTCATCCAGTTTAGTCACAGAGGGATGCATCATGATGGTAAGGAAAGGTTGATTAGGGATGATTTTTATTTCCTGTGTTTCATATTGTAAAGAAGAGATGACCAGCACATTACCCGGTGTGGCGTTTAACCTGAAATTACCCCCCGCATCAGAGATTACGCCTGTGCTTTGTCCTTTTATCTTTATGGTAGCAGATGCAATAGGTTCATTGTTCACGGCATTCAGTATTTTACCGCTTACTTCATTCGCTATTGCCGGACTGAAATAGATGAGAGCAGGGGTAGGTTTTGCCGATAATGCAATCACCTTATCCGTAATCTTATATGTCAGTGGCTGATCTTTGAACATGGCATCCAGGAATGCTGATAAAGGCATGTTCTCGGCCTGCACAGTAACGGGTTTGCCTTCTTTCAACAATTCGCTGTTGTAGAAAACGACATAACCGGTTTGCTGTTCAATAGCAGCAAAGATCTTTTTAAGGGATAATTCTTTACCCGAAAGTGTAATACTTTGCGAAACACCGGACGCATGAACGCTTAAAAAAGTAACGGTCAGCAGTAAAAAAGTGAGCCTCATTACGAACAGGATTTTGGTAATGTAACGATGCCTCCACCAGGGCAGGTGGCCACAGTAAGCATTTTTTTGCATAAATTGCATTTGGTTTGGTTGATAATAAAATTCTCGTAGTTGAAATTTGATTTGAGTCCGAACTAATAGCCGGAAGTGCTTCGAACCACTTCCGGTTTTCGTTTTTTAATAATGGTTGGTTCTCTATTTTGGCTGTATAATTAATTTCCCCCCCTTGTCAAGTTTGAAATGAATGTCTGCATCTTCCAGTATCTTGAGTAATTGTGTAAGACTTATATTGCGTAATATCTTACCTCCGAAAACAACATCAGGAACATCCTGTTCATATACCACATCGATGTCGTACCACCTGGCTAGCTGACGCATCACTTCTTTCAGATGTTGTCCTTCAAAATTGAAGATCCCATTGCGCCAGGCCATTACAGCGCTTGTATCTACCGTGTTCAGTACACGTACTGTTCCAGCCTGTAAAACGCCCTGCTGGCCGGGAGAGAGTAATGTTGTGTTGAATCTGATACGCCCTTCCAGTAATGTAGACCGGATGGCGTCTTCATCGGTATATGCGTTTACATTGAAATGCGTTCCTAATACGTCAATGTAATTGTCCTGTTTATTGATCTTTAACCTGAACGGTTTTCTGTCGTCTTTTGCTACTTCAAAATAGGCTTCCCCGCTTACTTCTACCAGCCTTGTATCCCCTTTAAATGCGGTAGGATAGGTAAGGGAAGAAGCTGCGTTCAGCCATACTTTAGTCCCGTCAGGTAATACTACCTGGAACTGTCCTCCCCGGGGAGTAGTGAGTATATTGATGCCTATGTCATCTGTGCCGGCATACTTTAATTGTCCGTGCACCTGTTGTATTCCCTGTTGTATTTGTTTTTTTGACGCGCTATCCAGTGTAATCAGCGAACCGTCTGCCAGTTTTAATACGGCCTTTTTGCTACCGGGAGCTACATCGTATTTCTCTGCCAGCTGCGGAGGAGGAACAGGCCGTTGCCTGAGCAGAAAGCCTATGCCTGTCACTACCAGCAATGTTGCGGCCGCTGCCCACCAGATGCGCAGGCTGCGTACCTTTTGTGGGCCATATATGAAAGCTTCCTTTCCATATGCCGACTGGTCTACAGCTGCCAGGGCATCCAGCATTTCATTTAGCCTGGACGTATTGGCTTCATCCAATAGCATAACACGCCACTGCCGGAATTCTTCCGGCGTCATCGTATCATTAATATACTTTTGAAACAAGACCTTAAACTCCTCGTCAGAAATGTACATACTCATAAGACGGAATATATATGGGGGGGTAATGCATGCTAATTAAAAAAAAGTGACGTCAGGTATAAAATGGCTATCAGTGCAATATCCGGATAATGTTCTTCCAGGTATTTACGGATAATTGCCAGTGCCCGGACAAGGTGACTTTTAGAGGTAATGGGTGAAATATTCATGCGTTGTGCTATTTCCATATGGGTGAGCCCCTGGAAACGGCTGAGCGTAAATGCTGTTTTTAATTGGGGGGATAGCTGGTCTACTGCCTGCCTGATAGCGCCTTCCAGTTGTTTTAGTGCAAGGGTTTCTTCTGCAGAAGGAGTGAGGTCGCTGAAGAAGTTGATCATATACTCCTCATTTGAAGGAGCCGCAACTTTTTTACGCAGGTAGTCCAGCGTCATATTCCTGGAGATGGTGTTCAGCCATGGTCTGAATTGCTGAATGTCAGTGAGTAGTTCCCGTTTTACCCATACCCTTACGAAGATTTCCTGGGTGAGGTCCTGCGCTAATTCAGGTGATTTCATTAAACGGAGTGCCAGTCCATACACATGCCTGGCATAGTGATCATGCAATATTTTAAACGCTTCCTGGCTGGAGCCGGCTATGCGTTGAAGCAACTCCTTCTCATTTTCTAGCTGATGCATTCCGTTTTGGTCGATCATGTAAAGCTAATAAAAAAGCCGCCAGATTTTTCCGGCGGCTTTTCTACAACTAGAAAATATATCGTAGTCCCAGCTGGAGCTGCCATCTGGAAGGCAGGTCGGGGCTGGTCGTGAAGGTGTTTTTCTGTGAAGGATCGAACTGGTAGATGGTTTTGCCAGTACCGTCTTTACCGGTATAGGTAAGGGGCTGGTAGTAACCGGTAGTACTGGCGTACTTACGTAATCCCCATTTACTGCTGATCAGGTTACCCAGGTTCACTACATCCAGGCTTACCTGGAATGTATTACCACTGCTTTTCAACTTGAAGTCCTGCAGAATGCGGAGGTCCAGTTGACTGAACCATGGTGTTACGCCTGCATATTTGCCGGTATATTGTCCACGGTGTTTGCTCAGGTATTTATCCTGTCCTATGAAAGCATCCAATGCAGCACGTTGTGCCGTTTCATCCTGTGCATGTCCTTCCACATCTGTTAAAGTGGCAAAACTCATCTGGCCGATTTCTGCCTTAGTAGGCACATACATCAGGTCATTGGCAGCAGAACCGTCATTGTTCAGGTCTCCCCCATATACATAAGAGAAGCGGTTGCCGCTGGTCCAGTTGCTGAAAAAGGAAATGGTAGTAGCATATTTGCCTCCGCCATATTCAAATTTCTTGATGCCTGCCAGTACGATGCGATGGGTGTTGCCATACAGGGAAGTAGATTCTACTGCTTTATTGGCATTGCCAATTACAGGGTTACGGTCAAAAGCATCCCCTGAAATTTCTGCGGAGATAGAGCTGGCATCTTTGGCAATGAGATAATTATATCCCAGCATCAGGAAGTAACCCTTTTTGAATGTTTGCTGGAGCTGGAAAGAGGTGTTGAATGAATAGCCGATTTTTGTGTTGGTGAACACATAGGTAGATGTGTTGCCTTTATCGCTTGCCTGGTATACACTGCGGTTATCACCGGTGCCGGAATTCAATACACCGGTAGGGGTACTTAGTCCGTAATCACGCACCATCATCGAGTTCACATCTTTGGAATAAGCCACATCAGCAGTTAAAATGGTCCCTGTTGGCAGTTTATAATCCAGACCAATATTAGAACGCCATATCTGTGGCCATTTGAAGTTATGTGCTGTTACATTGTAATAACCGGTGAAGGGGTTACCTATGGCATTACCCAGCCATACAAAAGGGAAACGGCCGGTAAATAAACCGGTACCACCTCTCAGCTGCACTGTTTTATCTCCATTTATATCCCAGTTAAAACCTAAACGCGGAGATACGAGGATCTTGCCGCTGGGCATACGGGTATTATCTATTTCCTGTCCGGGGCCGTTCTTTACAGGGTTCCCGTTCTCATCGTATAGTGTTAAGTTATCTGAATTGGGAACGGTAGGCGAGCCTGTTACATAGGTGCCGGCGAAGGTACCGTCTGCATTTACGTTAGGGCTTTTATAACTGGCTTTTCCGGGGTAATATAATGCTTTATCAAAACGAACGCCGTAAGTCAGTTTAAAGTTACTGGCGGGGCTCCATTCATCCTGTGCATATGCAGAAGCCTGTCCTACGGTCAGGTAATACCAGGTCCACTGGTCTGCCGCCGCGCGGTTTTTAGCATAGGCTACATTGCCGTCATAAGCGCCGGCAGCAGCGGTGGTAAGGAAGGTATTGATATCTACACCTGAAAACACGGTAAACCCAAAGCCGGTGAGGTTAAAGGAATTCGCGAATTTAAACTGTTCATAGGATGCGCCTATGGTAAGTGTATGTTTAGGCAGTACGATATTGAAGTTATCGGTTAACTGTAACGCATCCTGGTTCAGTACGTTATTAATAGAGAACGGTTCGTAACCAGCTACTATATAAGGCGTATTGTATTTGGTGATATTAAGCACCGGGAAAGGGGTAGAGAAAGGATTACGCTTATCTCTGAAAGAGGTATATACAGCCCTTAGCTTATTAGAATAGGTGCTGTTGAAGTTAGATTTGAGTTCCAGTCCGAATGAATTGAGCTTATTCACCATCTGATAACCGGAGTTCCTGAATTGCAGGGTAATGGCATCTGGTCCGCGGCGGTTAATAGCGTTGGGGTGAGCCGGTTTATCCTGTTTGGCATCCAGTCCGTTATAAGTAAAGGAGAGGGTATGTTTATCACTGATGATCCAGTCTATTTTACCCAGCCATTTATAGTTACTGCGTTTAAGGTCATAATTCTGATAAGGACCGGTTACGTAATTGTATTTATCCAACAGTAATTTGCTTACAGCGTCCAGGTCTGTCTGGAGAACACGGGAAGTCGTAACATCCCCTGCATTGCTGTTATTCCTGGCTACATAAGCGCTGGCGCCATCTTTTCGTTGTTCCGTTTCGAAGTTAACAAAGTAGAACAGTTTATTCTTTTTGATAGCACCGCCTAATGAAAATCCTCCCTGGAAATGATCGAGGGTAGGTACGGTCAGTTTCTGACCATCTACTTTACTACCTGAAAGGGCATCATTGCGGTAGAAAGCATATACCGTTCCCGCAAATTTATTGCTACCGCTTTTGGTAACGGTGTTGATACCTGCACCGGTAAAACCCGACTGAGTTACATCATAGGGAGCGATGTTGATCTGGATCTGGTCAATAGCGTCCAGGGAAATAGGTTGTGCATTTGTTTGCCCGCCGGGAGTAGGTGCATCCAGTCCGAATGGATTATTGAATACTGCCCCATCCAGGGAAAAATTATTATACTGCCCGTTCCTGCCGGCAAAGGAGATCCCGTTATAGGTAGGGGAGGCCGAAGGCGTCAGGCGCAGGTAATCATCCGCAGAGCGGGAAATAGTAGGCAGTTGACGGATTTGTGTAGCACTGATATTGGTAGAGGCACCGGTGCGCTGATCATTGAAAATGGTGGAGCGTCCGCTGATGACTACTTCATTGAGTTTACCTGCTGCTTCATTCAGACGCAGATCGAGGGCGGTGTTTTGGCCCAGGTTGAGGTATATATTGGAAGCTGTGAGGGTAGCGAAGCCCGTGAAAGAAACGGTAACGGTATAAGGGCCGCCTACACGCAGGTTAGGTACCAGGAAGCTGCCATCAGATTTGGTAACTAACCCTTTATTAATACCGGCATCATTAAAGGCTACTTTCACCGTAGCTCCGGGAAGTGTTTGTCCTGCTGTATTTTTCACAATACCACTCAGAGTAGCAGTGGTTACCTGGGCCTGGGTTTTTGCGAAAAGGAAGCAAGAGACCAGAAAACACAAGACTATCTTGTTTAGATTCAGATTTGGTTGATGCATCTTTATATTATTGGTGATTAATGGCTACACTTAAGCAATCGGGTGGTCAATCTTTAACAATATATACAAGATACTATATTTTTCCAACCAGATTTAACAAAAAAACAACATAGAGAGAAATTTAATGTATGGGATTAACGTTGCAAAAGAGGCTTTAATCTTTCCTGCTGCTGGTTGCGCTTGAGTGAAAATATCTTGTGTTCTCTTTCCTTCTGATAAGTATATTGAATGAGGAAGTTCACTTTAGATATTAAAAGCTTTTTATCTTCGATGATATCTATCTCTTCTAAAAGAAGATCGATAAACAGATCAAAGGATCTGTAATCTATATTGTTCTCTTCTATGAAATTTTCCAATTGTTCTGTACTGAGACTATCAAAGAACACCTTGTCCCTGAATTTTGTTCCATGAAAAGCCGTAGCGATGATCTCCATTGCCTTTACAGGATTTTCGTTTTTCAGATCAAGGACTGCCCTGAGTGTGCGGCCAAATTCTTCCACCATATCTAACATATAATCTCTTGGCATAATTGAGCGTATTAAAAATTGAAGGTGATTCGTTGTTCGAATATAGTACAAACAGCGCAGAGATATAGTGGTCCTCCTTCTCAACAAAGAATCACTATATCTCTGCCTTATACTATTTAAGTAACAGAACAGGTCCTGAATATGTTTATCCTACGCTTATCCTTCGCTTTTTAGCGAAGGATAAGCGTAGGATAAACATATTCAAGGTATCTTCCTTACCTGTTTTATTACTGTTTAAAGCTTTCCTGGTACAAACTTAGTACATACCCTTTTAGGGCTTTGAAACCGTATCGTTGATTCCGGATAACGTGCGCCTCTGCCCTGTTCCCATCTGTTGATGTTTGTTTTTATCCGATCTTTTATACCTTTAATTAATATTCCGGGACCTCTATGCGGCTTTCTATAATACTATTGCTATTTATACCTTTCCTGTCATATGCTCAACAAGATACTACCTTTTCAAAAGTAGACAGTATTGCAAGAACGATCCGGTATGACAAGGATATCTACAAATTAACCAGGGAACTCACAAATCCTTACGATGACCAGATATTGAAAGTAAGATCGATTTTTATCTGGATTACGGATAACATCCGGTACGACTATAAATTTGTGAATAAAGGTAAAGAAGTATATGAACCGGCATGCAAAACAGGTGATAATTGTGAACTGGTGCGGAAGAACTGGGAATATACTTATCTGAGGAAAATATTAAAAAAGAAGAAGGCTATTTGTAGTGGTTATTCAATGTTGTTTAAGAGAATGTGTGACATTGCCGGTGTTAAATGTGAAGTAATAAGCGGATATGCAAAAACTAAATTTTACGAGATAGGTAATAAAGGAGGATCCCATGCCTGGAATGCCGTAGTCATCGATAGTGTGTATTATCTGTTGGATGCTACCTGGGCTGCGGGAGGTTGTGATGAAGATGAAAACACGGGTAAACTATTAAAATTCAAAAAGCAGTACGATAACTATTACTGGTTTACGTCCTTCCATGATCTTGTCAGGAACCACTATCCCAAAGACAAAAGATGGGAATTTGATCCTAACTATACTAAAGAAAAATATCTTGATAATCCCTATTACAATGGCAATGTATTAGCGCATATAAATATTTTCTCTCCCACTACAGGTGTGATCAAAGCAAAGAAAGGGGATACTATTCATTTTGAATTCGATTATTCCAAAAAGATCACCTATCTGCAGGTAAACACTAACGTATTTCGTAACCTGACGGTGATGAAATATTACCCTAAATTAAAGTTATGGGATGAAGATACCTTTGCACTGCGCAGGCAGAAATACATTCCTTTTAAACGGAACGGAGACAGGTATAAATTTGATTATATTGTTACCGATAACTCATTATATTATCTGGATATCCTTTTCGATTATGAGAGGGCGCTGAGGTTTAAGGTGAAGATAGATCAGGATGAGATTTAGTTTAATACCCGGATTATGCAATCAACCCGACAGGCAGTATTTATGCTGCCTCCGAATGTACATCTGCTGGACATTACAGGCCCTGCGCATATATTCTACGAGGCAGCCTGTTATGGCGCTTCCGTAAAATTGCTTTTCAGCAGTATTTTTACCGGTGAATCTGAAGGAATAAGCAACGCCATGCTTTCATTTTCGCATCTGCTTCCTTTTGATCAGCTAAATTTAAACAAAGGGGATATTGTGTTCGTACCAGGACTCGATGCTGCATTACTACTCAATGATGACTTTTTAATAGCCTCCCGTGCGTTTCAGCAATGGCTGGTGATGCAATATGGAAATGGCGTAATTGTCAGCGCTGTATGTACAGGCGCTTTTTTACTGGCAGAAGCAGGCTTGCTGGATGGCCGTGCCTGTACTACCCACTGGAAATATATGGAGCGTTTCAGGCAGCGCTACCCTAAAGTACACCTGCAGGTGAACCGCTTATTTGTACAGGAAGACCATTTATATACAAGTGCCGGCGTATCTGCGGGTATAGACCTGGCATTGCATATCATTGAACAGTTATGGGGAGCGCATCTGGCTGCCCAGGTAGCACAGGAAGTTGTAATTTATTTCCGTCGTACACCGGATGATCCTCAGCTGAGTGTATTTACCCAATACCGTAACCACCTGGACCATCGTATACATAGTGTGCAGGACCGTTTAATGCGATCCCTGCAGGAGAAGCTGAGCATTGAACTATTGGCCAATGAGGTGAATATGAGCCCGCGTAATTTAACAAGGCTTTTCAAGAAGGCCACTAATTTAACGATCGGTGCATATCTCGATAAATTACGGGCCGCACGGGCAGCACAACTGGTAAAAGAAGGGCAAACATTACAAGCTGCTGCCAGTCAATGTGGCTTGAGAAGCACGAATCAACTCAGGCGACTGATGAAGAAATAATGTCCTTATACTGCACATGTTTGTCCTTTTTCACATGATCTGTTAACAGTAGTTTTACATCAAAAGAAAATGAATAGAATTATCTGCACCGTATTCCTTTTCATCACTATGACATTAAACCTTATGGCACAAGGCACTAAATATTATTGCCCTCCCTGCGGTGGCGATTGTGATAAGATCGTATTTACCGCACCTGGTAAATGCCCGCATTGTAACATGGACCTTGTAGAGGAAAGTGTTATTGCGAAAAGAATGAAAGTATTATTCTACCTGCAGGATGGAGTGGAGGTCCTGGATTTTGCAGGACCACTGGAGGTTTTTGTCGACGCAGGATTTGATGTATCCATCGTATCCAAAACAAAGGACCGGATCATCTCTCAGGGTGTTCTTAAAATAATGCCTGATTATAGCATAGCGGATGCCCCTGCAGGTGATATTATTGCTTTTTTCGGCGGTAATGCGGGTACTGCATCTAACGATCCGGAAGTAATCAGCTGGTTAAAGAGGCAGTCGGCCCCATCTTACTATTTATCTGTTTGTACAGGAGCATTTATATTGGGTAAAGCAGGCTTGCTTGATGGCTTAACCGTCACTACTTTTCATGAGAGTATAGAAAATTTAAAGACGGATGTACCCAAGGCTAAAGTCCTGCCTGGTGTGAGGTTTGTAGACAATGGAAAGGTAATAACGACCGCAGGGATATCGGCAGGTATCGACGGCGCCCTGCACCTGGTAGCTAAGATAAAAGGTGAGGCTGTTGCAAAACAGGTGGCTCAATACATGGAATATGATAAATGGGTTCCGGGAGAGGGAATGATAATTCCTGCAAAGTAAGGGACAAGCTGTCAAAAGTATTTGTATCCACATAACAGGTTCCGTTAGGAGCCTGTTATGTGGATTTGTTTTGGCAGGTACCCTGATCTCATAATGGAAGTAATTGAAGTTAATAAGGGGTTTTATATTGCTGCATAATAAAGTATATAATGCGTGGGTTACAATAAAATACTTTTTGTATTTTACCCTTAATGAGAACCATCTTTTATCTGTTGGCAGCTATCATTATTGCAGGCTGCCATCAGCCGGCAGAGACGACCAGTCAGGAGTTATCTGTAAAAAGCATGCAGGATGATCTTTCTATCCTCTGGATGTCTATTAAGGAAATGCATCCGGCATATGGACTTTATACGCCTGTAGATAGTTTACAGAAAGTGTATGAGGAAACGGTCAGGTCTGTCAATCAACCTATGTCCGAAACTGATTTTATCAGTCATGTTTATCCTTTGCTGAGTCATCTGCGCTGCGGGCATACACAACTCAGGCATTCTGCGGGTTATAAGAATACGAAGAAGGCTCATTTACCTTTTGAAGTGTTGGTACGGGACCATCATGCCTGGATTACCACTCATCAGGCAAAAGAGTTGAATACCGGTGACGAAATATTAAGTATGAATAATATCCCTGTTGCAGAGATAATTGATCATGGATATGATTTATATGCAGGAGATGGATATAATGAAACTTTCAAGGAATTATTTCTAAGTGAATACGATGGGTTTGAAGATGTTTGTAATAGGTATTATCACTGGGAAGCGCCTTATCATATCGCTATTCGTACAAATGAAGGTCTTTTGAAGAATATTCAGCTTGAAAGATCAACAGATAATAACCCGTCTGAAAAACAAACAGATAATGATACAAGCTGGATTGAAGCCAACGATCTGCCACTTCGGTTCTTAAAGCATTCTGCCACCGCGTGGCTGGCAGTAAAGAGTTATCAGTATAGTGATACGATCGTGTTTAAAGAAGTCTTTAAGCAGATACATACAAAAGGAATTAAAAACCTGATCGTTGATCTGCGACATAATACGGGTGGGGATATCAGGATAGCAACTAAGTTATTGACTTACCTGGCGGATTCGTCTTTTCATATTGTCAGTGATGTGAGATCAAGGATACCTAATCCTGCGATAAACCATTTTGAGAAATATTTTGATACCTCCCGTACTGCCAGTTTTAATGAAGGATTTATTCCTGGTAAAAAGGAAGGCAACTATTATCACATTAATTTTAAACCTGCTTTTGGCGATTTGCTTAGTACTATTGCCATTGACAGCGCAGATCATTTTAATGGTCAGTTATTCGTTTTAATCGATGGCGCTACTTTTTCAGCAGGGGCACATTCGGCTACGGCTATTGCTGCGCAATGTAAAAACGTCATCTTTATAGGAAGGGAGACAGCCGGGAGTGAGGATGGTTGCAGTGGTGGTACTATTCAGCATTTGACCTTACCCAACACAGGGGTCGTTGTGGAGTTTCCCTAGATGCGGCTTGTTTCGGTAGCTAAGCATCCGGTATTGGGGCATGGTGTTATGCCGGATTACATCGTGGTGTATACTGCAGAGGATATTGTGAATAAAGAAGACCTTGATATAAAGAAGGCCGTGAGCCTGATCCATTAAATTAGCGCCGTTAATAGTATAGAAACTCATGAAATATTTGTTATATTTATACTACTAACGCTTTATACCTACATAATGAGCCTTTTCAAAAAGATCTTCAGCAAGCATGTGCCGGAAGCCATCAACCAACCAGCAGGGAAGACCCTTGCCAGATTTATTGTTGAGTTTCAACAGGAGCTGAATCTGATTGAGTGGGACACTTTAAAAGATGTTCAATATGCCATGTGGCTTCCTTCCAGTGAGGATGCCAGGTTTGCGGCTTCACCCATTACCGAAAAATGGACGCAGGTCTATAGTATTACCAAAGACTACTGGAGTTATATCGCCGCCAATCTATTAGATACATTAGGCGTGATAGAGAAAGGGATATTCAGAAGGGACCTGCCAGCCGAACTTGAGGCATATGCCTTTGTTACCAAAGAAGGGGAGCAGGTCATTCTTTCATTATCAAACGAAAAAGGGATCAGATTGCATTTTGCCAGCACTACCTCATTAGATTCCCGTTTGCATATCCTCAATAAGTTTATCCTGTACAGTAAAGCCTGGAAGGACATGATAGCATTGACGAATGATACCCCCGATAAAGATCTGGGACTTGCCAGCTGGTGGGATTTACTAAGGAAAACATCAGAAGACGTTGAAAAGGTGGAACCACTGGAAGGTGTTGGCCGGATTGTAAAATAGCGATTCCTATTTTATTAAATAACTCACTAATGCAGGATCCACCTGTTCTACCGGATGAGGAGTGCCAGGTAACATTGCCATCTGTGCATCTGAAAGACTTTTATATACAGTAACAGTTTCTTCCAACGTAACCATCTTGTCCCTATCGCCCAGCATGATTAAACAAGGGACCTTTATTTCTTTATAGTCTTCCGGTTTAAGGGGATTATCCCTGCCCATTTCTACCAGCATATCTGCTGTCCGTTGCAGGACCTCTTTCCAGTCATTGGGCGCATGCATGGTTTCCTGGGCTGCCGCAAAGGCCGGTACTTTAGCAACGATGGCAGCAGCATCCAGCATTTTGATCTCTTTATTGGCCGTTGCTTCATCCCAATGAAATTTAGTACCAAGTGTAATGACTCTCCTGATAAATGACGGATGATATTTTGCAAGATGCATGGCTACATATCCCCCCATGCTATAACCAAAAATGGTTAATTGCTCTAGCTTATTCTCCTGTATATAACGCAATACCTCCGCTGAAAAAAGAGCTATAGAGAAAGGTTTGTCCGGTAGTTCTTTTCCTCCATGACCGGGGAAATCGAACAGGTATACTTCATAATTTGCAGATAGTTTTTCTGCAATAGCTTTCAACTGGGAAGAGGCGCCGATAGCGCCGTGGAGTATTAGTAAAGATGATTTTATCATATATGAAAAGTAACACTGTTGACATGAAAAAGTTCAATGAATATTTGAATATATTTATGCACCCGATAGTCATCCAGGGATCGTTAATTTCTATACGCCTAAAGAAAGGGAACAACCCTGGTGCCGAAATTATAGTGTAAGCATATGCGCAAGTATTGGTGCGCATTTTTCTTTGCAGGGTGAATAGAACTGCCCATGTTTCCATGCAACTGATTTTGGTGATAATCCCCACCAGAATTCAGCCAGGGCTAATGGTTCCATTTTGTTATGGAAGGCATATTGTAACAGCTTGGGCGCTGCGCATTCACCTGCACCTGCGGGCGGGCTCTTATAGCCGGCATTTTCAAAAAGCTCTACTAAGCTTTTTGATTCGCCATCTTTATTCAGAAAATGATATTGCTCAAAAATCCTGTTTTGTAAGGAGAGGGAATGTGTTTTCCTTAATGTTTTCAGAAGACGGATCTGCTCTTTATGCACTTCCTCTTCAAGCAATTCCAGGGTATTGATTTGCCCGTTCATCTGGGTGAGCTTTGTCATTCCTGCATTCAGGAATCCTCCTTCTTCCATTCCGTCAAAGATGGGAGGAACAAATTTAGCATGGTAATTCCCATTGGCTAATTTACCTGAGAACGCAGCAATATAACCCAGTTCCTGTTGTTCTGTCCGGACTACCAGCACGCCGAACATCTTGCCAATAACTGTACCTTCTGCATCAGATGACAATCCGAAATTGTGGTTCCATTCCCGTTGATGCTGCAGGTGTAACTGTAGCTGCTCCGCTGCAAGCAGGCATAGTGGATGCTGCTCATTATCCAATGAAAAGGTAAGTCCTTCAGCTAATGCATATATCGCCGGAGATGCGTCAAAAGGAGAAAATATGGCATTCTCAGAAACAATGCTATGCATACGAACGTAGTAGTAAATTAATAAAACGCCCCTGGCGTTTTTGTTGGCGGTGCAAAGGTAGTTTATTTACGGTTTCTAAAGGCACTCCATGCTCCTGTACTCCATAATGCCCATGCAATTAAAACAGGCTGGAAAAATAGCCTCATAAGACGTGCAGCATCGCTATTCAGACCAAAGGCAGCTCTGCCATTTACATATTGGGATATATTCCCGGGAAAAACAAGTACAAAAAATAAGGCTGTCCACCAACCGATCTGGACCCGGAACCGCGTAATGAAAATTAATGAAAGACCAGTGATTATTTCTACAGCTCCGGATAGTACTACTATCACATCTATATTTAAAGGTACCCAATCCGGTACCTGTGCCTGAAACTCGTTACGGGCAAATGTGAGATGACCTATACCAGCGAAGAAGAGAAAAGCACCTAATAAGATCCGGAAAATAGTTTGTAGTGTAGAGGAAGGTGTGGGTGATATAGACATGATGAAGACGTTTTTGGATATATTGCCTAAAGATCGTGCCATACGGCTGGCTATGGATAAGCCGCCTCAAATGAGACGGCTGCTAAGTTATATTATAGTATAGAGAACACCACCATCTGTACGGCAACACTAAAAGCTCCATCAGAACCTTTTAGTGTTGCCGCAAATATTTTAAGACAGCTTATTCAGTATATCTTTACCGTATTATTACCAACGGCCCTTTATATATTTTCGTCCTTCCTCCTTCTTTTACTTCCAGTATATAACTATACAAACCCTGATAACATCCTTGTGCATCCCAGTTATTCGCATAATTCTTTGACTGGTAAACCAATGTTCCGCCCCGCAGCAGATTATAGATGAATAACTTTGAATCGGGGTAGTCCTCCAGTCCACGAATCACAAATTGATCATCCTTCCCATCTCCGTTAGGTGTAATTACATTCGGGATGATGAGTTTACCCCGTGGACAATGGGTGTATGTGCGGTCATTATCTTCGATGGAAACAACAACATTTGTCACGGGGCCTACCGGATAAGACAAATTAGCTCCCCTGGCGCTATCCGTTACTATATGAATATACTCTGTATCTTCAACTTCATTGTCATTAATAATAGTTATTGGGATAGTTGCACTATGCTGGCCAGCAGGAATAACCGCATCAGGTATCGTAAAGTCAGTACCAGGTGTGGCGGTAGTTCCGGAAGGGTCTATATGATAACTTACCTGTACATCTTCTGCTGCAACTAAATCATCTGCATAAGATAATGTCATACTTCCCGGTGTTCCTCCTTCTTTTCCATTCACAGCACCGGCAATAGTAATGTTCGCTGAATCATTATCAAGGATGCGGACATATGACGCATTATTACCTGAATAGTCAATCGTTATCCCGGATGGAGTAGTTATGTTGCTGATATGTATTTCAATTAACTCATCCCCTTCTATGATATTATCATCCAATATAGGTACAGGTATCGTTGTAACGCTATAACTTGTATCAGCAACCGGAATTACAACGGTTTGCGGTAAAGTATAGTCAGTTCCATTCATAGCCGAACCTGTCATTGTCAGCGATACAGTAAGTGGTTCTGTAATAGCTAAATCACCCACTGATTGCAAGCTAAGTGCGAAGCTTCCCGGATTACCAGCACTGCCTTCCTTTCCAGGTTGATCCAGGCTATATACTGGTCTGACAATACCATGAGCAACAGGAATACTATCATCATCAAAGATGTAAATGGTATCCCTTCCGAAAGCCGTATAGGTAAAGTAGTCATCTTCAGCGCCATAAGCGCCATAAATATCCAGTATAATACGTTCCGTATCTTCTTTCTTGTAATCATTAAGAATATTTATAGTCGCGGTTGCACTGTGCTGGCCAGGATTGATAACAATGGTTGGCATGTCAAAATCATCCCCATCTGCAGTAGTACCGCTTCCAATCTCTGCATCAATTGTAATGGGTTCCGAAGCAACATAATTTTCAGACAAGCTAACAGTTACCGTGGCATCCCTGCTACCTTCTATTCCATCTGTTTTACCTGTAAAAGTAATATATGCGTTGTACTCATCATCATCCAGAATAGCAAAATAGGCTGGTCCTTCAGGTAAATTCACCGTAGCCCCGGATTGAGCGATGGCGCTTTGAATTTCAATAGCGAAGGTTTCAGTATATTCCAGTATGTTGTCATTAATGGTATGTACTGGTATCGTTATACTGCCACTTCCGGCAACAACCGGGATGGTAACTGTTAAAGGAATGGCTACATAATCCACTCCTGCCTGCGCCTTCCCTGTTGCGGAATAAGTAACGGTCACAGAGTCTGTCGCGGCTAAAGGTCCATCAACAGTTACATTAATGGTAAAACTGCCATCTGCTCCATTTTCTGTTGCAGATTTAATATTGCTGAATGAAACATTATAATCAGCAAAACGGACGGATTGTTCTAACTGATGCCGGAAGTCGGCAGTTGTGAAATTCCAGTGGGGAATACCGGCAGATACGGACATGTTGTTACATAAAAACAGTAACACTGAAAGTAGTGATGGTTTCATAAAGAGAAGATTTATTAGAGGGTACGTGAAATATGGTGACTTATCGGGGGCGGGGAGTTCGCAACATAAAAAATGGGAGTGTAAAATTGTGCATAAGCCTGGTATTAAGGTTAAATACACTTCTTATTATCAGCTAAAGGGCTATAACCTTAACTAAGGTACAGGATCTTAATGAGTTTATTTTTACTCGATTAAGTAAGAATATCATAGTGAACTTCGTTCCAAAAGCCTTCATATTGTTGAGAGCGTTGAAAACTTTTATATCTGCTTTACAAACACGCTCACTATGCAGCATTAAAAAGAATATTAAATAACAAATAAGTCCAAAAGATTAGACGGCAAAACACAGGCCCCTCCGGAGTTCCCTTCATACGAGATGAAGGGAACTCCGGAGAGGCCTGTTAAGGAGGATATAAATGTTGCTACAAACACGGGCTAAGGAGCCCGTTATGTTTATCTTATCTTTTTATCTACCAGTTTACCCATTTCTTTACCAGCTTTCGCATATGCTTCACCGATACGCATACCAGCATCAAACTGTCCTCTTCCTCCTTTCACTTCATCCATCAGGATCTTGCATAAAGCTTTCTTCATGTTAGCGGGATCATAGATAGATATTTCAATGTTTACGACTGCTGATCCGGAAGAGATACCTACATTATAACCTGGCTCAATGAACTTGGTTTCTACGACCATTGTATATTTAGCGGGTACATCTTCACCTACTTTCAATTCACTGTATTTAGAGAACAATTCAATGAATCTGGGTTCGTAATGTTTTTTCCTGTCGCCCAGCCAGCTTTTTTCCCATTCGTCGCCTTTACCAGGTTCTTTTGCGTCTTTTTCAGCTTTTTTCTTTTTGATGTAGTTGGCTTCTTTTCCTTCATTACCAACGGTGAGTTTATCATATACGAAGGTGATGTTGATGCTGGAGTCTCCTTTTAAAAATGCAAGATCTCCTTTAACAATGTCCTGGGCCTTCAACGGTCCTGCAATTGCTACTATGAGCAATGCTAATGCTACAATTTTTTTCATGATGTAAGGTATATGGGTTGTGTTGTCCGGGCGTAAATATAGGATTTCGCAGGATATTTTAATATCAATATTGATAGCTATCCTTTTGATGACTGCTGTTTTAGTGTATGTAAATCCAATTACAACAGCAATTCATGAAGTAACCCGCTTATGATAAAAATCATGGAAAGTGCTGATCAGGATTAATCTTTCCCATACATGGGGTGAATATCTTTGTCTTACAACAAGAAGATCTCACATTTTAAAATATTAACCATGTTACCAAAAAAAATGAAGGCGGCCGTGCTCCATGAATTCGGTGGAGCGCTCAAGATTGAAGAAATGCCTGTGAAAGAACCAGGCGAAAACCAGATCCTTGTGAAGGTTGTCTCCTGTGGTGTATGTCATACAGATCTTCATGCCTGTGAGGGAGATTGGCCTGTGAAGCCTAAAACCCCGTTAATTCCGGGACATGAAGCGATCGGTTATGTAGCAGCCCTTGGACGTGGAGTAACAAATATGAAAGAAGGGGATATTGTAGGTGTTCCGTGGTTATTCAGTGCTTGTGGTGGTTGTGAATACTGTATCACAGGATGGGAAACTTTGTGTGAAAGCCAGCAGAATGGTGGCTATAGTGTAGATGGTGGATATGCTGAATATGTGGTTGCTGATGCCCGTTATGTTGCTCATTTTCCAGCGGGTATTAATTTCCTGCAGATGGCCCCTATCATTTGCGCGGGCGTAACGGTATATAAAGGTTTGAAGGAAACAGATACCAAACCCGGTGAATGGGTGGCTATTTCAGGTGTGGGAGGATTAGGACATCTGGCAGTGCAGTATGCTAAGGCCATGGGGCTACATGTAGCGGCCATTGATGTGTCGGACGATAAATTGAAACTTGCAAAAAGCCTGGGGGCGGAGCTGACTGTCAATGCCCGGGAACAGGATCCTGGAAAGTACCTGCAAAAAGCAGTAGGTGGTATGCATGGCGTATTGGTAACTGCACCTTCTCCGATAGCTTTCAAACAGGGATTGTCTGCGCTCAGACGCAAAGGCACTATTTCCCTGAACGGCCTGCCTGCAGGTAGTTTTGACCTGCCCATCTTTGACACTGTCATCAATGGTTATACTGTAAGAGGATCTATTGTGGGGACAAGAAAAGACATGCAGGAAGCGGTGGCTTTTGCGGTAGAAGGTAAAGTTAAGGCAACCGTTCATGCCGCTAAGATGGAAAATATTAATGCTGTGTTTGATGAAATGAAGAAAGGAGAAATAGACGGCCGTATTGTGCTGGATATCTCTCAGCCCTGATCTCATTCCTACTTATCCATCATCATACATAAACGGGAAAAGACGTGATTATTCATGTCTTTTTCCGTTCTATCCCTTCAGGAAATCCCCGTCAATGATCATCAGTTTTACCCCATTGGCAGATACGGAACGATGAGAGCTCAGTTCATCTGAAACAATGTAAGTCATTCCCATGGATAAGCTGATGCTTTCGCCATTTTGTAATTCACTTATAAATTCCCCTTCTAAACAATGTACGATATGTCCTTTCTGACACCAATGGTCAGCCATATATCCCGGTGAATATTCCACTATCCGGATTCTTAATCCCGGGAATTGAAGTGTTTGCCAGTAAGCGGTGCCGGTTTCACCTGCATGTACCGTTTTAGGGATTTCTGACCAGTCGATCGTTTGAAAGGGAATACTTATACTCATGGGTGTGAATGGTTTTAAAACGTACCGTAAAAATACATCAATGCGCAATAAATGGGATAATACTTATAAATTCAGCATTATGCAAAATGAAGTTAACAGACGGCTTATAAAATAAAATGCTCATGATAGCTACCGCAATAATAATTGGTATTCTTTTACTGATACTTATCATTCGCAGATACAACTTATCCATACAGTTTAGTAAAGAAGTAAAGAACCTGTTTGCTATATCAACATCCATTTCAGGCAACAAGTTTAGTTACGCCCGATTAACCGGCTTGCCAGCACCTGTGCAACGATATTTTAAGCTTGTCTTAAAGGACGGGCAACCTTACATCAGTTATATAAGACTATTACACAACGGACAGTTTAAAACCGGCTTGGATAAAGATTGGGTAAGCATAAAAGGTGAGCAATACTTCACTACTGAAAAGCCCGGTTTTATATGGAAGGGTACAACCAGCATGTTTACTGCCTGTGATAGGTATATAGCCGGTAAAGGAAGGTTGGTCGTGTCGCTTTTCTCTCTTTATAATATAGTTGACGGCCGGGGGGAAACATTTGACCAGGGAGAATTATTACGCTGGCTGGCAGAAGGAGTGTGGTTTCCAACGAATCTGTTACCTGGTGAAAAATTACATTGGACCTCCATTAATGAAAATACTGCAAAACTTACATTTAACTATAACGGTCTGTCACTATTTTACATTGTAACTTTTAGCAATACCGGAGAAATTGTACAATTAGAAACGAAACGGTATATGGATAAAGAGAGGATGGAAACATGGATAGGTAAACTAAACGATTATAAAGAGATCAATGGTGTACTGATACCTACTGCAATTGAGGCAGTATGGAGATTGGAAAAAGGAGATTTTAGTTACGCTAAATTCAGGGTGACCAGTATAACATATGATCGTCCTGAAATGTTTTCATAGGCAGGTCTTCCAAATTATCGCGCCGATGACGTATCCATCAGGTATCCGAATAAAACGAACCTGTACTTTCGATACAGGTTCGTAATCCTCCGTGGTACGGATTTATCTGAAATTGGTTAAATGATCTTATTAACCCCCGGAATTTTTACCAGTATCTTACCTAATAGAATAGCACTTATAACTGCCAGTGGCGCCACTATTAATAATTTTAATGCAGCATCTGTATGCCAGTCGGCCAGCAGTAATGAGAACACAACCAAAGGCAGTGGATGAAAGATATAAATAGCAAATGCTTCTCTTGATAACAGGGTAGAGGGCCCATTCCATTTATATTTGAAAATGCCTGTCATTGCAACGATAATAGAGACCCCGGTTACCTGTTCCCAGATGCTGTACATAAAGGAAAGCATATTCCATCCTCCCTGGAAATTGGCAATAGGGCTGTGCCAGATCGTTCTGAGGAAGAACATGGTGGGGAAGCCTATAATGACCATCAATATGGCAATCCATCTGAAGTTCTTTGCAGTACTATATTGCAATTGCTCTGCCCAGTTATTACGCCTTGCTATGATACCGATGGTAAATAAGGCAATATACTGAGGGAAGTGTCCGAACTGAAAGCCTACAGGATGTAATACCCAGCCTACCGGGAATACTAATCTTACAAGAAAGCTGATTAATCCAAGGCTGATGGCAAATAACAATATCCGCTTTGTTCCCGGCAACGGACTATCACCTGTTTTTATATTCCTCAGTGCTATAAACAAAAAGGTAAATACCAGCAGCGCTGCAACAAACCATAACACGCCAAATTCTATCCAGTTATCATAGCCCTGCAGGTATTGCAGATAGCTGATCGGATGATCGTGATGATACACAAGATAACTCATGAATGGAGATAACAGCAGGGAATAAAATACCAATGGTATTCCGAATCTGATTAACCGGTCCTGTATAAATTTCTTTGTTCCTTTTCGTTGTAAAGAAGGTTCTGTGAAATAGGCAGATAGTAAAAAGAAGAATCCCATAAAGAAAGACTGGTTGGTTGCCACGAAAACCGTCATTGCAATCAATGCACCTTCAATAGTAGTAGGTTGCCTGAAATACCATCCGCCGGGTGCACCATAACAAACGCAGACGTGATGAAGAATTACGAGGATGGTAAGTACTACTTTAATATGATCAAGGTAATTTGTACGGGACGATTGCATAGCTGTATATTTATTGATGGTGAAATTACTGTACTTCCGATATTTATGCTATATCTTTTGACAACAGGGCAATAATCGGGGATCAATGATCATTTCTTATCCCCCCTCTATATGTAATAAAACTAAAAAGGCTCCAGTCAGGAGCCTTTTTAGTTTTATTACATATTTTTAACCAGGTGATTGATTTTTCTAAACAGACACTGAGGTGTTCTCTGCCAATTTTTCGAAAGGTACAAGGTTTTGTGCTTTCAATTTTTCCAACAAAGTATCTGCGTACCTGTGTGCATAGCGTTCTTTAACATCCACCGGAATTTTGGAGTAAAAGTTGTCACGTTTTTCCCATTCTTCATACTCCTCATCTTCCTTACCAGGCCGTTCAACGACTTCTAAATAATGTGCATAATGACCGAATTCATGCAATAACGTCCGGTATAACTGGGTGTTCCTGACAGTATTAATATCGAGCTTTGAAGTATAGCCTCGTTTATCAACTATAAATTGATGCCCATCCGCTTTAAGGCGTTCCAGCTCCGCCTGCGCCTGAACGGAAAGATTTTTCTCCCAAAAGAACCTTTTATTACAGTCCATCACTTCAAGAATGATGGCGGGAGAATAGTCATTTTCAAATTCATAAGAGTATATTAATCTTCCCCAAACCGGAGATATAATTTCTTCTTTTCTTTTAGGTTGCCTGAAAACTATATATTTTAAACTGCCATAATCAGTAATAGGGACATGTTTGATCATGTTTTCAACATCCTGTATTGAGCAGGCATGCTGGGTAGACAAACGCGTTCTTTCGATTATAAAAGTGAATGCATGGCCATTGATAACCTTCTCTACTTTCTGGTAATGGTCCAGGCGCTCAACGAAGGTCAGAGAGACGAGGCAGGGGCTGGGGATCGTAAACTTATTATTTTTTCCGTAGCCTTGTTTTGAGGTGCCAATATTTCTATTTCTTCTAATGGGATTTCGCATTTTACAATAGATGAATTATTTATAATGGGGATACTTACGATTACATTTTAATCCGGTTAAGCAATCCCGGTACCTGAAGAATATTGTGAATGGTTACTACTTTATTTTATCATTATGTATAATTTATTAGTAAACAACTGGTATTTATAAGCCATGTATAATTTATAGCTATAAAGATATGGGTTAAACGGCTTATTTTGTCGTAATAGCAATCCGGTTTACATTGAACGATTCAAATTTAAGGCATGAAGGATATTCAGGAATAATACTATTGCATTTTTTGCTGAATATCTTCCGCGTTTAAACGCACCATTCCATCATGGAAACCTGTACTTTTTCGCGGTAATTAGATTCATATGAAGTATATAAGTCAATGTTTTATTATTTATTGTTTGAACAAACCAGCAACTTTATATACGTTATCACCTTTTTAATCTCTCTTAAGTTAGTAAATTTGCGTCGAAAAATACGATATGTCCTGTTGTCGAATGGGATATTTCGTTCTTTGATCATACCATATTAAATTCTATGAAAACCAGGAAAAAAGTACTGTTTGCATTACCCATGCTGCTGAGCATTTTGTCATGCTCTAAAACCGAAAAATTTAATCTGTCACAACCGGAAAAACTGGCAGAAACGCAGGCTAAGGCTGCTATTGATTACAGAGCAGAGATGCGGAACTTTGTGATCGGCATCAGCCAGTATGCAAAAGCACAGAACCCGCAGTTTGCCATTATCCCGCAGAATGGGATAGAACTGATTACCACCAATGGAGAATCCAATGGTTCGCTGGCACAGACCTACATAAATGCTATTGACGCGGTAGGCCAGGAAGACTTGTTCTATGGCTATAATGATGATAATGTAGCCACACCTTCCGAGGATAATCTGTATATCAGAGGATTCCTTGACAGGATCAAGACCAGCAAAAAAGTGCTCGTTACGGATTATTGTTCCAGTAAGACGAACATGGATAAGTCCTACAGTTCCAATAACACCAACGGTTATATTTCTTTTGCTGCGAACCACCGGGAACTGAATAACATTCCCACTTACCCGGCTACGCCCTATGGTGTGAACAGCAATAATATCACCAGCTTGTCTCAGGCAAAGAATTTCCTGTACCTGATAGATCCGGGGAACTATTCCAGCAAAACGCAGTTCATTAATGCAGTAAAGGCCACAAACTATGATGTGATCCTGATGGACCTGTTCCTAAATAATACTGAATTTACTGCGGCAGAAATTGATCAGCTTAAAACAAAGGCTAATGGTGGTAAACGCCTGGTGATCTGTTATATGTCTATCGGAGAGGCTGAAGATTACCGTTACTATTGGAAGAGTAACTGGAAAGTAGGTAACCCGCCATTCATTGTAGCAGAGAACCCTGACTGGCCAGGCAATTATAAAGTACAGTACTGGAATACCGACTGGAAAAGTATCATTTTCGGTAATGATACTTCCTATGCGAAAAAGTTGCTGAACAGTCATTTCGATGGCGCCTATCTTGATATCATAGATGGCTTCGAATACTTCGAGGGCAACTAAGGATATTTCACCTATTTATTAAAATGATGCAGTGTGTTTAGTACTACTGCATCATTTTTTATTTCATCTTACCACGAATCTTGTCCTGTGTAGATGTAAGGAGGTTGATAGATTGCAGCAGGCGGTCATATGTTGTACCGTTATCAATCGCCATCTCTTTCTTCGTTACCGGTAAACCGTTCAGGAAAGCCTCCAGGTAGGACAGGAACTGGTTTCCTTCCCCGCTCAGCACGTTATAGATCTGATCGTTCAGGCGATCTCCTTCCGCCCGTAACTCATTATTTGTAAGGTCCGTAACATTGCGCATCTGCCTGATCACTTCTCCCATCTGGTTCTTCAGCAGCTCCAGATTTTTCGGGTCTTTGTTACCCGGAGCAATGTTTTTACGGAAGATACTATCGGAGAGATTTTTCCTTGTCTTCGCGTAAACGGTGAGTTCGCGTTTAAAAGCATCCAGGTTGCTGATAAGCTCGTTTCCTTTTTCGCGGGTGAAGTATTTATCTACGTCTGCATTGAGGTGTTTGGTCCAGTTAAGCAGGCTCCTGGAGACGTCTTCCACGGGTACCGATTGTGCAGAAGCGCACGTAACACTTAGCAAGGTGATGATCAGGGTCAGAAGGGGACGGAACATCATTTTTTATTTAAAAATAAGAAATCTTCCTTTGATGAGGGCCAGCCATTCTGCAGCTGTACATCCGTTACTACTAAACCTGAACCATTGCCTGACAACCTCATGCATTTAATGATTTCAACACTTCGTATACAAGGAACGCCGGCCATATCAATGCTTTCAGAAAACCCAGCACCCCAGGCAGGAAACCAATAGTATGAGAAATATAATATATTGCTGCTCCAATAAAGCCCATTCCGTATAAAGCGCTGTGAGGTGCATGACCGGGAATCTTATCTTTCATAATTTAATTTTTGAATAAAAATCTCAATAAATCAGCGAATGAAAAATGAGCAGGGTCAAAGGCGTTGCTGACGCTTATCAGCAATGTATTGATGAGCTTCTATTGTCCTGTTCAAGAATATTGTCTGCCTGAATTAAGAGTCGCATGTTAACAGGTTCCGGAGGACGATAATTATGAAAGAGGTTGTAGCAAAAATAAATAAAGGGTCTGAGAATCGTCTAATTGGCGATAAGTTCTCCATCAGGTACCTGAACAAAGAGGGCCTGTATCGAACTTACGATACAGGCTCTTTATTTTTTTGGTGAAACACCAGGAAACTAAAATCAATTAAACGACTGCCGGAATGCCAGTGGAGTGAAATTGGTTTTAGACTTGAAAAGCTTGCTGAAGGAAGCGAGATGTTCGAAGCCCAGTTCATATGCGATTTCGCTGACAGACAGATTAGTGGTCGACAGCTTCTCCTTGGCCAGTTCGATCAGTTTATCATGCAGATGTTGCTGGGTGCTCTGCCCGGTGAGCGTTTTAAGCAGTTCGCTCAGATAATTGGGAGATACATGCAGGGCTTCTGCGATGTAAGCCACGGTTGGCAATCCTTGTCTGGCTAAATCACCACTGCTGAAATAGGTAGATAGTAATGTTTCCAGTCTTTCCAGTAGTTCACTGCCGGATGCTTTCCGTGTAATGAACTGCCGTTGGTAAAAACGGTCTGCATAAGTGAGTAATAATTCCAGCTGGGCAACGATCACTGGCTGGCTGAACTTATCGATGCGGTCATGATATTCCTGGGCGATATGATGAGCGATACCGGTTAGCATCGTTTCTTCCTTATCGGAAAGATGCAGTGCCTCGTTAACAGCATAACCGAAATATTCATACTTTTTAATGGCTTTCGCCAGTGGTGTGTTCCATAACAGATCCGGATGAAAAAAGATCATCCATCCCGATGGTTTATGCTGATGACCAGGTTCGATGTTTACGCTCAATACCTGCCCAGGTGCCATAAAGTGAAGCACCCCCTCGTCAAAATCATGCGGCTGTTGTCCATACCGCATTTTCAGGTGGAAGTTCTTTTTCAGGGAGATCGAATAAAAATCAAAAATCCTGTTAAAAGAACCCGCGATCAGCGGCTTTTTCAGTGTTTCCAGGTCAACTACGCTTATAAGCGGGTGTTCCGGTTTGGGTAAGCCGGACGAGTGGTGGAACTCGCTGATGGACCTGATACGGATAAGCGGATTATTCATGACGACATAATATAACGCTAATTATTTAAAGTAGATCCCACTGGCCAGGTCTTCCGGAAGTGATGGGTGAGAGGGGTGCCATTGAAGGCGTTCCTGTGTCCATTTACTGGATGCAGGACAGTTCAGCTGCACCATGCCAGCAAACCAGCCAAAGTGGTCTGGTGCCTCATCCGGAGAGATGGATACCACTGGCAGGTTCAACTCCCGGCCAATCGCTTCTGAAATAGATTTGAGCGTTATCGCTTCGTCCCCCACAGCGTGGTAACGTACACCTGTTTCACCATGTTCCAGTGCCAGTCTGTATAAGTGTACTGCATCCAGGCGATGAACTGCGTTCCAGCAGTTTTGCCCATCACCAACATAAGCGACTACCCCTTTCTGACGGGCAATATTCACCAGTATCGGCACAAAACCATGCCGGTCGCCTTCACCGTGAACGGAAGGAGATAAACGGATTGCCATGGCACGTACGCCCTGCGATGTAAATGCCAGCCCTGCGCCTTCAGATACCCGTGGAAATTTGGTAACATCATGTTGGCTCGCCATATCCTCAGTGGCTAGTACACCTGGTCTTACCAGCCCTGTGCCTGAAGTAAGAACAAATGGCTTACCGGATCCTGCCAGCACCGAACCGATGGCTTCAATAGCCAGTTTATCCACCTCGCAGACTTCCTTAAACCGTGAAAAATCATGGATAAAACCCGCATGGATCACCCCATCTGCAGCAGCAGCACCACTGCGCAAACTGTCTAAGTCTTCCAGGTCTCCGCGCTGAACTTTTGCCCCTGCCGCAATCAGGGCATTGGCCGAAGCATCCGAGCGGGCGAGTCCAAGTACCTGGTGACCTGCACCTGTTAATTCTTTAACGAGGGCCGTGCCGATAAAGCCGGTAGCCCCTGTAACAAATACTTTCATAAGTTTCTCATTTAATGATACAAAGGTCTATCAACTTAAAACGAATGATTTTGCCATTTCTCCGTTTTCTTTAGCCGGATTTAGGAAAATCAGTAAACCCCTTTTGACCTCCGGTATCGATTTCTCCTCCGGTAGCAAAGTGGTAGGAGAAAGTTGATGTTGGAGATTGTTCGGGGATTGTTAAGGTTTAAATCTTAACACTTCCCGAACACACTCTAACCAAATTAAAACTTCTGTTAAATGATGGGTCTGTGTAGATAAGTTACCCACATTGGGCTTAATTTCGCAACACGAAGTGAAGGAAGGGCTGCATACCCAATTGTTGAAAAACACCTCCACTTTGTCTCAATAAGCTACAGTTAATCCTGATTTATATTTAACCCTCGTAGCATGCTTATGAGGATACAATTAAAGATTTAAATTACGTTCATCTCATACCTGTAATAATGTTTAAGTCCTGGTTACTATTATTTATTTCTCTTATAGCCTGTTTTCATTCTGTTGCGCAGACAAATACTTTTCAAACAAGTCATGGCCAGATCATCAATGTCCGTAATGACGGGATATATGTAAATGGAAAGAATTTGTATCCGCTGGCTCCCAATAGTGGCATTTATGCAGACAAACGAAACAGGCTCATTGAAAACGGTGGATCAGTATTTCTATTCATACAGGTAGATGGAAGTCCTAACAGGGAAAGACTATATGGATTCAGGATAACTAATAATAAAATAGATTCTGTTGTAGATGCAATCAGCTCTGATATTCGTGACTGGGATGGAGATACATATCTTGAATTTGGCGGCGCGGATCTAACAGAAAGATATCCGGGTAAAGACTCCATGTACTATATACCTTCGTATTATTATGAGATCAGGGATGGTAAAATTCAATATGATCCTACTCTTACAAAAAATATGGACATTCGTGAAAATGGGATTTATCTTTATGATCAATTGGATTCCGATGGTAATTGTTGTAAAGTAATTCCTATACCAGCGAAATTGGTGGACCCTCTCATCATAAGTGAAAGAATTGATGGCCCGGCAAACATCAGGGATGCAATAAGTGGCTCACTTTTGTTTGTCTTAAATGATGATGTTCCTGTAACAACTGCTGAAGAAGTAAACAAATGGTATGAGATTGGTCTTGTGTTAGATCTGTCTCCTGCGCAATATACATCCTCCCTGATTGAAAAAGGAAGCACATTGCATGTAAATGGTAAAGTAGTCGGCATGGCAATGGCAGATTTAAAACTGCAGGAAGTATTCAATGACAAAAATAAATTAACAGGCGTACTAACAGGATACACCTCGATACAGAACATAAAGACACAGACGTTACCAGAAAAGGTGCTTAGTGGTATTATCGGGCAGAATACAGCAGGACCTGCTCAGTTAAATGATTTTATAAAAGGGTTCCAGTTTACAAAATCCGCAAGTTGTGGCTACACATCCTATTACCTTGGTGGAGGTGTTACCTATGGGCCAACTGCGCCAATAAGACTCGAATTGTTATTTGATAATAATAAATTGTTTGGTATAGTACATTTAAGAAAGCTGGAATATGAGTATGCGCCTCCCTATAAACTAAACCGTGGTTTCTTTCTCACGGTAATAGGTAGCCAGCCAGAGGGGAAAATAAAGGATTTCATTAAAGAGTTCAATGCAATGATTAACCTGGCTGATTAAGTGCAAAAAACCAGCGGGAGAACCATATTTTTTTTGTGGTTAAATTGGCAGGTGGATATACTATTTATCCAGCTTCTTTAAATCTTTCAAGCGTTTGGATGTTATTCTTGTCGGTTCTTCCTATTTCGCTTCATGTTAGGCAGGCAAATAAAAAAGGGTTTCAGCAAGTCTGCTGAAACCCTTTACTGTAAATGTAATGTTTTAAAATCTTCATACATCTTTAAATTCCGTAGATACCACCTGAAACGGATATCTTTTCTCCTGTAATCCAGGCAGCATCATCAGAAGCAAGGAATACGGCTACTTTCGCAATATCTTCCGGTTGACCAGTACGACCAAGCGGTGTATTGGCAACCAGTTTTGTTTCTGCCTCGCTACCGATAAAACCTGCACTATGAGAACCTTCCGTTTCCACAACGCCGGGTAAAATGGAATTGATACGAATATTTTTCCCGCTAAATTCCTTCGACAAAGAAATTGTAATGGCATCTAATGCCGCTTTGGTTGCAGAATATACCGAGCCCGTTGGAAGAGGCATTTTACCTGCCTCTGAACTGATATTGATGATATTGCCGCCCTTATCACCAAACAGCTTTAAAGATGCCTGGATGGCCAGTAAAGACCCCAAAACATTGATGTTGAATTGCTGATGGAAAGATGCTTCCGATACCTGCTCAATTGGAGCGTACTGGTAAATGCCCGCATTATTTACCAGGATATCCAATGTCCCGAAGGCATTTTTTGTTTCTTCAAAGAGCCTGGCTACATCGGCTTCTTTCGACACATCGCCCTGTACCGAAATAGCAGTGCCACCGTTATCGGTTATGGTTTTCACAACTTTGTCCGCGCCTTCTTTGCTTGATGCGTAATTCACAACAACTTTTGCCCCTTCTGCTGCAAAATATCTGGCAATGGATGCGCCTATTCCTTTTGATGCTCCTGTAACTATGGCTACCTTGTTTTTTAATTTACTCATTTCTCCGTTTTTGAATTATTGAGCTGTAAAGTTAGATTAGGAGAATATATTTCAGTTACTTTGTATCGAAAAGTAACAGTAACCTTGAAGTAACAAAGTAACATATGGAGTGCAAACAAGACTTCGAAACAGATCGCAAAAAAGAAATGATGGCTATCCACGATGCTATGGACGTACTGAACGGAAAATGGAAGATCTATATCATCTCATCTATATGCCATTATAACAAAAGAAGATTTTCTGACATTTTGAATGATGTAGTCGGTATTTCGAACAAGATGCTGAGTAAAGAATTAAAGGAACTGGAAATAAACAAATTGATCAAACGAACAGTTTTAGACACGCACCCTGTAACTGTTCAGTATGAGCTTACGCAACATGGCAAAACGTTACAGACCATAATTAACAATCTGACAGATTGGGGAATGGAACACCGAAAAGAAATTATCGGGAAAAATTAGGACGTGCTGTTTGTTGTCAGGACTTCGTTGTTAATAAGGTAGAATGTACGGCATTGATTACGAAAAACGCTGTAGTTGTTGCCAATCACAATTTATTATGTTAGTAAAACTTCGGTTTCCGGCCCGGATTTTTTGGGTAATGAATCCGTGAAGGATATCTGTATTCGCAGGTAGCAATGGTTCTGCTTCCATTATTGCTGAAAATGTAACTTTGAATTAATTGTAAACATAGTATGCTTGATATTATTATAGAATCCAGGCAGGCGGTAATAACCCCGGGCTTTTCCGTAAAACGTATTCTACCATTCCGGTTAAAGAGAATGATAGGCCCGTTCATTTTTATGGATCATGGGGGACCTATTAGCGTTCCCGCAACAACCAACTTAGATGTATTACCGCACCCACATATTGGTTTGTCAACGGTAAGTTATCTGCTTGGTGGTAATGTAACGCATAGGGATAGCCTTGGTGTAGAGCAACTGATAAAGCCGGGCGAGGTGAACTGGATGACTGCCGGGAAGGGGATAGCCCATAGCGAACGTTTTGAAGACCCGGCAATACTGGCAGGTGGTGGGCTCGAAATGATTCAAACCTGGGTTGCACTTCCCGAAAAGGATGAAGAAGCAGATCCTTCATTTAAAAACTATACAGCGGAAGAATTACCGGTTTTTACCGACAAGGGGGTATGGATGCGTCTGATAGCCGGGGATGCTTATGGATTAACCAGTCATGTTAAGACAAGTTCGCCCTTGTTTTACTTACATGTCGTACTCAATGAAGGTGCCCGGTTTGGCCTTCCAAAGGAGCATAGTGAAAGAGGTGTGTATATCGTTAAGGGTAGTGTGGAAGTGAATGGAGTTACCTATACGGAAGGCAAGCTGTTGGTATTTACTAAAGGTGTAGATCCCCTTATCATAGCAAAGGAAAACACCACATTAATGATGCTTGGCGGCGAACACCTGGGAGACCGGTATATCTGGTGGAACTTTGTATCCAGCCGGAAAGAAAGGATCGAGCAGGCCAAGGAAGACTGGAAACAGGGCCGTATTCTTTTACCACCCACAGATAATAAAGAATTTATTCCGTTGCCTGAAGACAAATCCAGGCCTGCCGGCGGGCCTTCTCCCGGAGCTCTTTCCTGATAAAATTATAAAAGATGTTCCTGCAAAAATCTCTTGACGTTGAAAGATGCAGGGAGAAAATATTGAAAGCGGACTTCAAATCCCGGTTGGATTGAACATCTAATGTAATTTGGTTATTGTGATGATCGCCATAACTCGGAAGGCCGGTCACCAAATCTGTTACTTTCCCATCCTTGTCTGCAACTGAAATCTTACCCCTATGAGAAATATAAAGCCGGTTATTATACCACATGATATCGTTTACCGGACCATTAAGCTGATCGACAAATCGGGTGATCTGGCCGGAAGAATTGATCTTTAATATTTGAGCGGGAGCAAAAGGATCTCCATACACGTATCCCGCTTCTGCTACATAGATATTACCTGCCGGATCAAAATCGATACTTGTTGGCCAGATGAGGTCTTTCATAAATATTTCGGTCTTATATCCGGAAGGGACAATTGCTGCAGATGCATTTGGTGGTGGAACTTTAGCCTGCTCTTTAGGATAAATATCAACTGGTACGGATGGCTTTGTAATAGTACAAGTAGAAAAAACGATAGCAAAGAAAAGATAGCAGGTCCCGTTTTGAATTCTGTTCTTGTCCATAACGAAGGAATTGATATTAGAACAGCAAGAGAAATATATTGTTAACTCAGCTCTATGATGATAATGTTTAATTGCTTAAGCGGATATACGATTATTATAACTGAATGAAAAAACAGGCTTCAAAAAGTGTGCCTGTACAATTTCCCTTCATAGTCGAACTTGTAAATCCTATTCTCCCAATCAGACACAATGATAAATTCATCTGTCAGCCGAAAGCAATCTTGGCCGTCTGGTGTTGTGAATATGTCCGCACCACTCTGCTGCCAAAGAATGTTTCCTCTTTGGTCTAGGCGGGTGATTGTTAGTTCCCCATGAACAATATAGCTGTTTTGATAACTGAAAACTTCAAAACAAGTTGCTTCGTCAGCTTTTGTCTGCCAAAGTAATGATAAGTCAGGTATAGAAAGGCAGAATACGGTGTCTGAGCAGCAAATTAAAAATCTGTCTGGTTCAAAAATAGTTGACTTGTCATGATTTGTTGTGCCGCCACCTATAGAACCAATAATAGCGCTTGTTATAAGATTTTTATCTTTATAAACTTTAATGCCAAACGTTGTGGACAAAACGTATCCGCTATTATCAAAATATACATGGTCATAACGAAAATTGTCAACCGATGCCTGTTGGGAGGTCTCATCGTGAGAAATGTCTATTTCATATTGTCCGGCTATATGCATTGTTGCTGACGGTTTGGTATTGATTGTTTGATTTATACAAAAATCCTGGTAAAGAAATGTATTCTTTCTCCGTGATTCATTCACCTGTAAATAATTACCGGTAAAGAGTCTCTTGTATCCCGGTTGCTGTTAATTCATCATCAACATGAACAGGGTTTTTGCCAAACATAATTAAATTCCTGACTACAGACGTGTATATAAATATTATACTATATTTGTAAGCAGCACTCTCACAAGCGCAGTATTAAGCTAAATAAGAGATACTTATGAAATATTCAGGACTATTAAAACCTATGCTGATCATGCTGGCCATTACATTGAAATCTGCACTGCTATCAGCCCAGAGCAAAGATCCAATTACCGGTATTTGGCATGTAGAAGAGGTAGCCATGACATCTAAGATCCATCCAAATGAGCAGCAGGCCTTTAATATGATAAGAAAAGCATTTCTGAAAAGTACATTTACATTTAAAGCCAATCATCAGGCAGTCGTTACGTCAGATAATCCGGAACTAAGAGTAGAAAATGGCTACTGGGAATATACTGCCGATAAAAAGCTTATTACTATCACAGAGTGGAAGGATAGAATGGCAAAAAAGAAAGGAGTGCTAATGGCAATATTCGTAAAAGATGAAAACGATGGTAAAACATATTTTTATATTGATGAAACGCCTGTTAAACTTAGCGTTAGGAGATAAGATCTTCATACTACTGGATGATAGTACCGTCAAATTCAAACTAATAAATCCATCAGGCTATATTATACGTGTACAAGCATTCTGAGCATCCCTAAAACTATTTTTGAAAAACTTCTACTGTAGCTTAAAAATGCTTTGAATACTATGCGTAAAATAACGGTAACTCTTCTTTGTGCTTTTATTTTATTATTTAGCAACGCTTCATTTGGACAAAACCTGTCTGTAGAAAAATATAAAAGAGATCTTGATACATTGAAAGAAGTACTTAAAAAAGATCATCCTTCGTTATACAGATTCAGGACTCAATCCTCCATTAATGAGATGTTTGATAAATGTTCACGTTTAATAGATAGCTCTACAACAGACCGCGATTTTTACAGGATCATCAAATTAATATTGAGCGGTATCCATGATGGGCATTTAGGATGCACTCCCTCTGATTCTTTGAAAAAATTCTTTGATGATACAGAAAAATGCTTCCCGGTAACATTGATTTTTATTAAAAACAAAGCCTTTGTTGATTGTGACAAAGGAGGCATCTTTCCCAGAGGGACGGAAATAATTTCGATTAATAAGGAAGCAGTAAATACAATCAGGAAAAATCTTTTTGGATATATTGTTTCTGATGGAAAAATTAAAACCAAAAAGTACTACATACTCAATCATACATTTTGGTTTTATTATAATCTGGTATACGGTTCTAAAGATAGGTATCAGATAAAATACAGGAAATCAAACGGGATAATTTCGGAACGTAGTGTTATTGCAGCGACTAAAAACAATATTGAATGTGAGAACCTCCTGCAAACAAAAGATGCAAAGCTGCTTGATTTAAAATACCCTCAGAAAGCTACAGCATTATTAACTATTCGTTCTTTTGCTTATGATGACTTATCAGAAGCTAAAGAAGACTTTGTAAGCTTTATTGATTCTTCATTTAAAAACATAGAACAAAAAAAAATAAAGACACTTATAATTGATCTTAGAAATAATGGTGGTGGAAAAGATATATACGGCTCACTGCTTTACTCTTATTTAACCAACCGGTCATTCAGGTATTATAAGAAGCTTGAGACAACATCAAAACAATTAACAGAGGCTGACCATTCTAATTTGGCAATTCAACATCCCAATCTGCTAAATTTTAAAGGAAAGGTTTACGTACTAACAAACGGCTTAAGTTTTTCTGTAACTACGGAATTTTGTGCAATCGCCCAAAGTAATCATAGAGCGGTTTTCATTGGAGAAGAAACAGGAGGGACCTATTATGGGAATACATCAGGAAGGTTTATAGATGTATCGCTACCTTATTCATCGGTGACCATACATATTCCGGTAGTAAAATACAGCATGAGTGTGAGCGATATAAAAAATAAGGACAGGGGGATAATTCCGGATTATCAGATTATACCAACAATCAAAGACTTAGTGAAAGGAAATGATACCGTTTTAAATTTTGCACTTAAATTGGCAAAGGAAAAAAAGTAATAAAAAAATAAAGTATGGGCTGGTATTCAAGCAAGCCCATACTGATATTAAGATATTCCTTAATGATTTGCTGCTGATTGTCCTGTTGTGATTCAAATAAGATCAGTGATTGACCATCTTCATAGCTCCTTCGCTGTAGCGTTCGCCAACTATAGGATATTGCCTGATTAGCTCATTAATCGCTGTAAGGTCAGCATCTGTCAGATTAACTTCAATCGCACCTATATTCTCTTCCAGATATTTTCTTTTCTTGGTACCTGGAATAGGTATAATATCCTCGCCCTGCGCCAACACCCATGCAAGGGCAAGCTGAGCTGGTGTACAATCTTTGGCGGCTGCAAAGGCAGCAAACTCTCTTATAAGCTTATTATTGTTAGCGATATTTTCCTGCTGATAACGAGGCAAGGTTCTCCTGAAATCGTCGCTGGCAAGCGTGTCCACATTAAGCGTATTGGTAACCAGCCCCCTCGCTAAAGGAGAATAAGGCACAAGTGAAATGCCCAGCTCACGGGTGGTCTGTAATATCTCATTTTCTACATCCCTTGTAAGCAGGGAGTACTCACTTTGCAACGCAGCAATCGGATGTACGGCATGCGCTTTCCGTAAAGAAGTAGCAGAGGCTTCACTAAGTCCAAGGTAGCGCACCTTTCCTTCTTTTACCAGCTCGGCCATTGCACCAACAGTTTCCTCAATCGGGATATTTGGGTCAACCCGGTGGGCATAGTAAAGGTCAATGGTGTCAATCTTCAGGCGCTTCAAGCTCTGTTCAACGGCAACCTTCATCCAGGCAGGAGAACCATCAAAATAGGTTCCGGCAGAACTGCTTGGCCCGGCAACGCCATCCTTAAAACGGAATCCGAATTTCGTTGCGATGAATACCTTATCACGGTTTGGTACGAGAACCTTGGAAATGAGTTCTTCATTGGCGCCATTGGCATACATATCCGCCGTGTCCCAAAAGTTGATGCCCAGGTCAAGGGCTTTCTCCAGCGTCGCTAAACTTTCTTTGTTATCTGTGGGGCCATAGGCAAAGCTCATGCCCATGCAGCCTAAACCAAGCGCAGATAGCTGCTCGCCTGTTGTTGCAAGTTTTCTGTATTTCATGTTATCAATTTGTTCCTGCAAAGGTAGAGATGGCAGCAAAACTCCGACTTATAACCATCAAACAGATCGTTATAATATTCAAACATTCTATCGCAACTGAGTGGGTGCCAAACCGGTGTGCTTTTTAAAGAATAGCGTAAAATAGGACGGATATTCGAAGCCCAGGCTGTAAGCAATGTCGGCTATGTTCCAGTCAGTATGCTGTAATAAGGCCTTAGCCTCTTTAATGATGCGGGCAGCGATATGAGTGGTTGTGGTCTTACCTGTCGCTTCCTTTACTGAACGGTTGAGGTGATTGATGTGTATGGATAAAGCAGTGGCATAATCTGCGGGATTTTTCAGTTTGAGTATGAGCGCTGGGGAATCAATGGGAAATTGTCTTTCCAGCAGTTCAAGAAATAAAGCAGCAACCCTGGAAGAGGCATTGCCATAGGTGTGAAAATTTGTGGCCGGATTATTTTTCATGGCCTCGTGGATGAGCAGGTGCAGATAACTGCGCAATACATCGTACTTATGTGGATAGGTTGAACACATCTCCGACTGCATCTTCAGAAATATAGCCGAAAGTTCGTTCAATTGAACTTCATCCGGAAAGAATATCGGGTTGCAGCCGATCCTGAATAAGGGTGAATCCCGAAGACTGTTTGTCCGTTCGCTATGCTGGATAAAGTCTTCGGTGAAAAGGCAATACCAGCCCGACTGCTGATCGGATTCTGCCTCCCAGGAATAAGGTACTACAGGATTGGAAAAGAGCAGTGCCGGTTGGTTGATCTGTATCCACTTGTCCGCATAATAAATCTTGCCCTTGCCGATGATCAGGGAAACTTTATAAAAATCCCGGCGGCTATAGGGACTAACAACGGCACAGGTTTCTCTGGTGAAGACATTAAAATGGCCAATGCCTGCATTATTGAGAGGAATATCTGTTGCCGCATGACTTGGCAGCCTCTTATAGAAATCTTCTACACTCTCCGTTGTTTTCATGAGACTAAGTTATAAAATTCAAATATATTTCCCGCCTGCTCCCAAATTTAGTTATTGAGCCAACATCCGTGTTTTGTCCCACAATAGCTTAACTGTACCTCTAAGCTAAATCAGAAAACTAAACAATCAGATGCAGTGTATTTATAAGCAATAACAGCTGACAATCTGCTCTTCAAACTGAGTCACTACCGGGGGAAATTGAAGCTGGAAGTAAGTATGATTTTTAGTAACCTAACGGGAATAACTTTAAGGGAAGGATATAACAGACGCTAACATTCCCATTTTATACGCAGCAAACAACCAACCTTATAACAAACATCTTATTCTGGAATACATAATCATAATTGCTTAAATCTATGTACTCAATTTAAGCATCCAGAAAAGATTTATTTAATATCCCGATCAGGATAATTTTTGGATAAGAATAAAATACATTACATTCATGTTAATTACAGCTCCTATAGCTCTGAGTTGCTCCAAATTACCATTAGACTCGCCAAAATCAACTCCATTATGAAAAAAAACATCACAACGCTTGCCAAAAAGGTAGCATCTATTTTTACCCTCTCCCTAACAGCTATAACTGTTGCTAAAGCTGACGTAAACATTTCAACAACGCTGAACACAGATGATGGTAAAAATTTAGACTTTTCACAAAACGTGATCAAGTCAAAGCCAATGCCTATACTGAAGTTAAATCCCCAAAACCTCAGTGAGACCAGGTTTGTGGCTCAACATGCATCACACAGCTCTCATAGTTCACACAGTTCTCATAGTTCGCACAGCTCGCATTCTTCCCATAGTTCGGGTGGTATGTTTTAGTAATCGTCTAATATAGCTTTGCATGAAAAATATTAATTCCGTCAGGAACGGGGAGATTATTGCCTTTATTGATGGCACTATATTCTCCGGAGAAGTAGTGCTTAAGTGTTTATATTGGTTTGGGGATAAGTTTCACACCAATGTAGAACAACAGGATCATTCTACTTACTGTATCACTTTAAGACCGCTGGATAATGCTAATCTCAAAGAGGAAGATTTAGAATTTTATCTTCAAAAGTTAGAGCGGGATATAGTTGATTTTCATCTCCGGGAGATTGTAAATAGTGAAACAAAGAATATAAGAGACTTATTGGTTGCAAAAGCATTCTCTAATGGGGAGTTCGATGAAGAGCCGCCAGGTGATGTTTCGGACCTGGTTGGTTTTGATCCGTTGCAATTAACTACGCAATAAATGCTTGGTAAACATGTTTTCGATCCTGACTTCCTATATAGTTCCAAAGAATTAAAAAAAGTCCTTACCAGTTTTGAAATACAACTGGAACATTGCCTGGATATACCTTGTGGAACCGGGAGAAATATATTCCTTCTGGCTTCTTACTTTAAATATGTAACAGGTGCAGACATCAATCAATCTTATTTGGATAACATTAATGTAAACCTTCTTGAATATCAGATAAGAGGTTTAGTTAGTACAGAAAGAATTGATTTGCAGCATGATATTCCTATCGCAATAAACAATGCTACTTTCATTGCTAATATTCATTATTACAATCACTCATTATCAGCCAGGTTAGCAGGCAATATGAAGAAAGGGGCCTTTCTTTACATAGAAACTCCTGGTTGTGCAGGACAAAATTATAAAGGACTACCTACAGAACAGGAAATCGAATCATTATTTCAAGAGATGGATGTGTTGTTTTATAAAAAAAACAGCTGTAAACCAGGAAACGTTTATATCAACAGTATCGCCTTTAAAGCACTCTTAAGAAAAAGATAATGGATGTTACAGAGCTCACTGTCAGGAATAGGAAATTCAAGGATCATGATTTCTATAATAGCCAGGAATCAAACAATTATTTCCTATTACCTTTTAGATTTCACAGACTTACTAATGAAAAAGAGATATTGGTCAATGAGGTAGGAGATCACCTGATTGTTCCTGCAGGTACGGTTTACAAGATTGTGAACAAACAGTTGAGCAAAGATGGTGATGAGATACTATTTGGAGATCTGATTGCCAACTTTTTTATTTCCGAAAAGGTAATTCCACCACTTATTGATGTATTCGCAACCAGGTACAGAACTAAAAAATCATTCCTGGAGCACTTTACCACCTTGCATATTTTCGTTGTTTCTCTCAGATGTGAACATACCTGTCATTATTGTCAGGTCTCAAGAGTTACACAGAACAAAGAGAAATATGATATGTCAAGAGAGCATATTAATAAAGGGATTGATCTGATGTTGCAATCTCCTTCGCCACATGTAACCATGGAGTTTCAGGGAGGCGAAGCATTATTGGCATTTGAGAATATTATTTATGCAGTTGAACGGACAAAGGAACTGGCGAAAATATTTAACAAGGAAGTGACCTATGTTATATGTACGAACCTTGCCCTCATGAACGAAGAGATATTAATTTATTGCAGGAGCAATGATATTCTTATTTCCTCTTCATTAGATGGTCCGGCTTTTATTCATAATAAAAACCGGAGCCGGCCAGGTCAAAACAGTTATGAATTAGCTATCCAGGGGATTGAATTATCGAGGAGTATATTGGGTAAGTCAAAGGTATCAGCTTTGATGACGACCACTAATCTTTCATTGGAGCACCCGGTTGAAATAGTAGATGAATATTACAAGCAGGGCTTTAGAAGTATGTTCCTGCGACCAATTTCTCCGTATGGTTTTGCTATCAAAAATGAGCTGAAGAATAAATATGATACAGATAAGTTTTTGGCTTTCTATAAAAAGGCCCTGGGCAGAATTTTGGAATACAATCTGAATGGAGAATCTTTTTCTGAAGATTATGCTACAATTATTCTGAGGAAAATTCTTACACCTTTTCCAGTTGGTTATGTAGATCTGAATTCTCCTACTGGAGCAATCACCAACGTCATTGCATTCAATTATGACGGCTCCATATTTGCCAGCGATGAAAGCCGGATGCTTGCAGAAATGAAAGATTACACTTTTCAGCTGGGGCATCTTGACACTCATTCATACGAAGACATCTTTTACGGGGAGAAGGCAATGGAGATAGTCAGCGCCGGAATAAATGAAAGTCTGCCAGGTTGTTCAGAATGCGCTTTTCAAGCTTACTGCGGAGCCGATCCTATTCACAACCATGCTACGCAAGGTGATATGTATGGTTATCGTCCAACCAGCACTTTCTGTCAGAAGAACATGGAAATCATCCGTTATTTAATAGAACTGATGGATAACGACGATAGAATTAAAACAATATTTGAAAGTTGGGTTAAAGCGAGGTATTAATATGTTATTAAGAACAAAAGGCGCTCCTTTAAATATAGAGGGACCAATAGTCGGCCGAATTACCAGAGATCCCGCCAATCAGGATCCTGATGCTATTTTGATCTGCGAAGATACGGTTCCTTCCATTTACAATAATTTTCAGTGTATTCTTACCAGTACAGAAAATGCAGAAAGACTAAATGGATTTCCTTCCATCTTTAAAGTTCCCTCTTTTGAGCATCTGCATGAAGGAGATCTGGTAGTCGCCAATAATGACGGGAATATCAAAACCCTCTACCGGGTGAATTCATTTCACAATACCATCCTGGCTACCGAAAGATGCAACAGTAATTGTCTTATGTGTTCTCAGCCTCCAAAGGATAAGAATGATATTTATCGCCTATACAGCATCTATGAGAAGCTGATTCCACTGATCCCTAAAGATTGTTTTGAACTTTGTATTTCCGGCGGAGAACCTACCTTACTCGGAGATCTTTTCTTTCAAATGCTTTCACAAATCAAAGATTCTCTACCGGATACAGAGATTCATGTTCTTACCAACGGACGTTCCTTTGCCTGGAATAATATTGCAGAAAAGCTCGCCTCAATTAATTATAACAGGTTAATGCTTGGCATCCCCGTTTATTCCGATTATTACCAGGTACATGACTATATTGTTCAGGCCAGGGATGCATTTGATCAAACAATCCTCGGTATTCATAATCTGGCCCGTTATAATCAGAGGATCGAAATAAGGGTCGTTCTCCATAAGCAATCTATTCCCCGTCTGACAAGGCTCGCTAAATACATTTATAAGAATCTGCCATTTGTTGAGCATATCACCTTTATGGGACTTGAATACATAGGATATACTCCCCATAACATCGAAAAGCTATGGATAGACCCACATGATTATATGGAGGAACTTGGGGAAGCAGTAGAATTTCTGGCAGGACAGGGGATGCATGTTTCTATATACAATACTCAGCTTTGCATACTCCCTCAAAATCTGTGGAAATATGCAAAGAAGTCTATTTCAGATTGGAAGCAGAGTTACTTACCAGAGTGTGAGTCCTGCAATAAACTGGATGATTGTGGTGGCCTGTTTACATGGAATTTGAAGAAGCATAGTGAGTTTATCAAACCGTTTAACGAAACTATGAATGAGGCCTATTAGACCAAAAGGATTTAAAAAAAAACTTATCTCTAATGGTTCATTGTTTGAGATTCTGAAAAATATTATGGAGATAATAGCTCTCTTTATAGGAGCTTGCTGGGCACTCTATAATTTTGAGTTAAAAGATGCTCCTGCGTTGGAGAATTCAGTTGCTTCCAATTGTGAGCTATATATAGACTCTCTTGAAGGGAATAAAAATATAGTAAGGTATCTGTTACACGTTAAGAATATCGGTAAAACAAGTTTTGAGATAGATTCTGTGCAGGTAAATGTAGGATTAGGAAGGAGGATTTAAGAGTATTCTCAACAGTTTTAAAGCGATTGGCATCGAACATTGAGTATATTTCTGTGGGATTAGGGCGTTCCGATATAAAACAACTCCAAAATCATCTGTCTGGATTTGAGGAAGAATCCCTATTGGGTAATGTCGAAAAACTTATTAACTTCGGTAAATAAAAGTAATTAACTATGACAGGTGTCAACTTTGTGACCAATGAGAAGGGACAAAAAACAGCTGTTCAAATTTCCCTAAAGCAATGGAATGATTTGCAAAAGGAATTGAAGAAGCTTGAAATCCTGGAAGATTTAAAACAAGCGTTCAGTGAAATGGATAAGCATGGCAAGGGTAAATTGAAAAGCCCTACTACAAAACAGCTATTATCCCAATTATAATACTTCTTATACCTCAATATGCAGTTTGTTTATCTCCCAACGTTCATTAAACAGATAAAGGATCTGGCAAAAAAGCATCCATCAATTAAAGAAGATTTTACCCGGTTGTTAACATTATTAGAAAAGTCTCCACAAATGGGTACTGAATTAGGGAAAGATTGCTATAAAATAAGAATGGCCATTACGAGTAAGGGGAAGGGGAAAAGTGGAGGTGCAAGGATAATTACTTGCGTTAAGATTCTGAAAAATAGCATTTACTTTCTCACTATATATGATAAGTCCGACCAATCTACTATAACAGATAAAGAATTGAAATTTTTTATCAACTATATACAAACAACTTATGAACAATAGCATATAGCAATATGAGATCTATATTATTTGTTAGTTAGGCAAATTAAAAAAGGGGTTTAGCAAGTCTGCTAACCCCCTTTTCTTTCTGTGACACCGTCTGGACAATTCTTGAACCGGTTTTATAAGCATTTAAGAGTGTTCACAATATTAAATGCTATAGTTAGCTTGTAATGAATGCTGGCTAAAGTATAAACTCCTGGTACTCTTCCGAAAGGTCTTTCTTATTCTGCATCTGCCATTCCAGGAATTCCGCGATCGTGGCGATATCCGTCATTTCGTATAATCGCTTGCCTGGGATCTCTATCCCGAACAGCGTCCTAATCCTTCCAAGGATCCTGGTGATCATTAGAGAATTGCCTCCCATCTCAAAAAAATCATCATATATCCCCACTTTGTCTACTTCCAATAGCTCCGACCACAAATCCGCCAGTTGTGACTCCATCTGATTCCTGGGGGCTGTATATTCGCCTCCTGCAGTTCGGGTGATCTCCAACGAAGCCAGACGCTGCTTGTCAATTTTACCGCTATCATTTAAGAACAGTTGGTCCATCGGCACGTAGACCCTTGGTATCATATATTCAGGGAGTTTTTTCCGCATCCCGGCCAGTACAAGTTCCTGGTCAAATTTGTCGTCCTTTACTATGTAGGCTATTAATCGCTGGTCGCTGCCTGTCTCCTTGCAAATAACTGCTGACTGTCGCAAACCCGGCATCTGCTGCAATATATTTTCGATCTCACCGATCTCTACCCGGTGTCCCCGTATTTTTATCTGACCGTCCGCACGGCCAAGATATTCGATATTGCCATCAGGCATCCAACGACCCAGATCCCCAGTCCTGTATAACATTCCGCCCGGCTCAGGGCTGAATGGATCGGGGATGAACTTTTCAGTGGTGAGGGCATCCAGGTTCAGATACCCTTTCGCCACCCCATTTCCCCCAATGCAAATCTCGCCGGTAACCATGAAGGGTAACGGACGCTGCCGGCCGTCGAGAATATAAATCTGCTGGCCTTCCAATGGGACACCAATACTGACCTTATCGCTTTCAGCCAGCGCAAGACTGCTGCTCCAGATCGTCGTCTCAGTCGGCCCATACACGTTGAAGACCTTCACCCCCGGCAACTCTTTACGCAGGCGCTCATACATATTCTTCGTTAATGGCTCTCCCCCGACCAGCAATACCTCCAGGCCGGCCAGAGGACTCAACCCTCCCTCGGGCCAGCATAGTTGGTTTAGTCTCGATGGAGTGACCTGCAACGCCCGGATCTCATGTGCGCTTATCTTCTCAAAAATAGCCGTGGGTTCGTCTTCATCCAGCAGAACGATCCTCATCCCCATACAGAGGGGGCCCAATAGCTCCAGTACAGAAATATCAAATGTATAGTTCGTCAGCGCCCCCATGCATAGCTCCTCCCGGAAGTCCCATTTCGTAGAAAGGTTTGTAAAAAAGGAACTGACATTACGATGTCTGACCATCACTCCTTTGGGAACGCCCGTGGAACCGGACGTGTATATGACATACGCAATGGAAGAGGGGAGAACGTTCACTTGTTCATCTTCATCGGCCGCCGGTATTTCCATACTCATCGCCTCCCGCAGCAACGCATCGCAGTAAACTCTTTTGCAACCTGTATCTTTCAGAATGAAGGCTACCCGTTCCGCCGGCGCATCCGTACTTACAGGCACATAGGCGGCGCCGGATCGCAGAACTGCCAGCAAAGTAACTACCAGTAATTCCGTCCTTTGCAATTGTAAAACCACCAGGTCTCCCGGCATAATGCCTTCCCGATACCTGAAGAATCGTGCAAGATGCGAGGATTGCTCATCCAGTTCGGCGTAGCTTAGTGAAAGGTCCCCATAGAGCAGCGCAGTAGAAGCAGGCGCCCTAAGGACCTGGGAGGAAAACAAGGCCGGGATATTCTCTTCGGGGACATGCCTGGAGAATGGCCTGTTGGTGGCCGCGAGAAGAGAAAGGGATCCTTCATGGGAAAGAGGCGGGATTGCCGCAATCTGTATATCCATATTTTCTGTCAACTGCCGGATAAGGGCCGGGATATATTGCATCATGCCCGCTATAATCGTATCCGGGAAAACATCTTCTATGTAGTCTAATGCCAATACCAGGTCGCCCCCGTCGGCATACTCCAGTAAATGGAAGGCCAGGTCTTCCAACTGCCTCCTGTTGCTGGCAAATTCTATGGACACCTGTGCCTCTCCTAATCTATTTTCATACGGGTTTTTCTGGTAAGAGAATGTAACATTATACAGGCTTTTGTCGGTGTTCAGTTCCTTCAGTATGCCGATCGTGCCGTACTTCCGATGCTTGTACTGGTCCTTTAGTGCCGACTTGATCACCATGATCGATTCCCTGAAAGTCTGATCGTCCTCCAGCTTACAGTACACAGGAAGAACATTGACAAAGGATCCCAGCGTATCCTTAAAATAATGATTGGACCTGTTCATCACGGGAATACCGATAATCCCTGGTGGGTTATTATAGATCTTGTTCAATAACAGGACCAGGCCGATAAAAAAATGATTGGCAGTAACATGGCTCTCTTTGCAACTGGCTTCTATTGACGTCAGATCCGAACGGGATATACTGATCTCCATCCTTTTACATGTTTTAGCCTCCCTGGTCGCGCCGACCGCCAGGGAATCGAACATCCTGACCGGTGAAATATCCTTCAAACTCCTTTTCCAATATTCCCTGTCCTTTACATATTCATCGGACGCTTTGTACCGCTTTTCGTCGAGTATATATACGGAATAATCCCCGACCTTTACCTCCGGACAGGAATCCATACCATATTTCCAGAACCAGTTATACATAACCATCACTTTGTTAACGAAAAGAGACATCGAATACCCGTCAAAGACGGCATGATGCACCTTTAAATACCAAAAGTATTTTTCCGGACCCGTCCTGATCAAGCGGGAGAAAAGCAGCGAATTATCTTCCAATACACTTATTTCCATGTTATTTTCGATCCAGGATATGCACTCCTCGTTCGATCCCATATCTTTCAGTTCCGCGTAATCGCTGTTGATAGCCAGGATCTCCCCTCCGTTGGCAACCGTGCCCGCCAACCTTTCCATCACCGGCCCAAAGAGGCTCCTGCAAGCATTCAATATCGAATCGATAGACTTATACAGCAGGGATATCTCAATAGGTCCTTCGATACGGGCGTATCCCCCAACATTGAGAAGAGCGCTTTTAGGATAAAGCCTTTCTGTTAACAGGATTGCTTCCTGTGTGTCTGATAATATTTCCGGGAATTGACCTGCCAGATATTCGTTCATGTTATTCGCGTTATTGGATCTGTTTTCTATCATGTAATACTTTTCTCTTCATATAACCGCTCTGCGGTGATCTTCCCTTTCATGGAATGGAATGCCCTTGCTCGCCGGGATCATCCTGTTCCTTATTTTGTTGCAGCTGTTCTGCCAGTTCTGCCACCGTGGGGTACAGGAACAGATCGCCAATGGCCATCTCTACTGACAGCTCCTTGCGTATCAACGACACCACCCGTGTGGCCAGCAGCGAATGACCTCCCCGCTCGAAGAAATTATCCCAGATCCCGATCCGCTCCTGGTGCAGCACTTCTGCCCAGATCGTACACAACTGCTTTTCCGTATGATTGCGCGGGCCCTCATATCTTATCTGTAATGATAGTAAGCCCTCCGGGTCGGGCAATGCCCGACGGTCTACTTTTCCGTTGGCCATCATGGGCAGCTCCGGCAATTCCACCAGCGCGGATGGTACCATATATTCTGGCAGGCGGCTTCGCAGCCAACTCATTAAATGCTTCTTCTCAAAATCTTCCACACATACCACATAGCCTATCAGGCGCAACGTACCTTCCCCGTCCGCACGCGCCACTACCACGCATTGCCGCACCAGCCCGCTCTCCTGCAAGACCTGCTGGATCTCACCCAACTCTACCCGGTAGCCACGGATCTTCACCTGCTCGTCCAGTCTGCCCATATACTCCACATTCCCATCCTCCTGCCAACGGCAAAGGTCACCCGTGCGGTACAACCGCCCGGAACCGAATGGGTTAGCAATAAACCGTTCCGCTGTGAGCTCCGGACGATGCAGGTAACCCCGTGACACACCGCTACCGCCTATGTATAGCTCCCCTGGTACTCCCTGGGGTACCAGTTGACCTGATCGGTCTAATATATAAAATTGTTCATCTGCCAACGGGGCTCCAATACTCAGCCGGGTACTCTCCCTGATCAACAGGCTACTGCTCCATATAGTCGTTTCTGTTGGCCCGTATCCATTATATGCCGACACGCCCTGTAGCTCCTCTTTTAGAACTGCGTACAGCTTCTCCGGCATCGCTTCTCCTCCTACCAGCAATATCTTCAGTACAGACAAGCCTTCCAACCCATTGTCCGATCCCGATAATTGCAGCAACCTCGACGGTGTAACCTGTAAAATATCTACCTTCTCCGTATACAGCTGGGATAGCATCCTTAATGGGTCCTTCTCGTCCAGCATTACAACTGTCAGACCGCAGCCTAAAGACAATAGCAACTCTACTACTGAAATATCAAAGGTATACGTTGTCAGTGCTCCAATCCGCATGCCCTGGACCATTCCGAACCGGTCTCCTAAATTCTGCATGAGACTCCTGATATTGCGATGCTCTACTCCAACCCCTTTGGGACGCCCGGTAGACCCTGACGTATAGATCACATAGACCAGATCAGACATACCCACCCCAGTCTCCGGCTTCCGGCAAGATTCCGCACCGATCTCCGCCCGGTCCCCATCCAGCAGGACTACCCGCCATTCACTTCCCAAAGGCAACCGGTCCCGGCTCCCATCGCTGCTCAATACCACCACTCCGCCCTTCGGCCCCTCATCCGGCAGCATCCTCCCGGATCCCGACCCCGTCATGCCCGATGCCGTATCCTCCAGCATATATCCTATCCGATCCCTCGGGTAAGACGGGTCTATCGGAACATAAGCCCCACCGGCCTTCAGGATTCCCAGGATCCCTACCACCAGGTCCAGCCCCCGCTCCATGCAGATCGGCACCAGCGTTCCAACATCTACTCCCAGGCCCCGCAGGTAATGCCCCAACTGGTTGGACCGCTCATCCAGCTGCCGGTAACTAAGCTCCTCTCCCTCATACTCTAATGCTATCGCTTCAGGCTGGCGCTTTGCCTGCTCTTCGAATAAGGTTATCACCGTCTTATTCCGATCATAGACCAGCTCCGTAGCATTGAACCTCTCCCGTAACTGCCGCTGCTCCGTCTCAGTAAGCATCCCCAGTTCTCCGATCGGCGCTGAAGGATCGGACACTACGGAACCCAGGAGTTCAAGGTAATGACCGAACATCCGTTCGATTGTCGACGCCTTATACAGGTCGCTGCAATATTCTATCTTCAGCCTTATACCCTCCATCGTTTCAGTGGCATCAAAGTTGAGATCATACTGTGAAGTAGAATGCCCGTAAAACTCCTGTGTCATCGTCATATCACCCAGATCCAACCCAGGCATCCCATGCTTGTTCTGTAATACGAACAATGCCTGGAACAGGGGAGTACGACTCCTGTCGCGGATCTTTACGACCCTCTCTACCACTTTTTCAAAAGGCACATCCTGGTGGGCATATGCTTCCAGTGTAGTTTCTTTAACAGATTGCAGAAACTCCCTAAAGCCAAGTTCACCGCTGATCGTATCGCGTATTACCAGGAGATTTGTAAAGAAACCTATGAGAGGCTCCAGCGATTCATGCCGCCGGTTGGAAATAGAAATTCCGACTGATATATCATGCTGACCGCTATACCTGTACAGTAATACCTTAAACACGGACAGCAAGGTCATAAATAAAGTCACGCCCTCCCTCTTCGACAGTTGCAGCAATTCTGCATGAAGCTCTTTACCGATATGAAAATATAAATTATTGCCACTCAGGCTTTGCACGGAAGGGCGGCTATAGTCCGTTGGTAAATTCAATGGCTCCGCCAGGTGCAGCCTGCTCTCCCAGTAACGCAAATGCTTTTCAATCCTTTCCCCGGCGACATGGTTCCGCTGCCAGTTGGCATAATCTGCGTATTGTATTTTCAAGGCAGGCAATACCGGCGCCCTTTGTTCGCGATAGCTCCTATAGAACTCCACCATTTCCTTTATCATTACGGCAAAGGACCACCCATCCGATACAATATGATGCATTACAATGACCAGCACATATTCATCGGCTGGCATAGCCAGCAGTACTGACCGCAGCAGACAATCTTTTGAAATGTCGAAGGGCCGGTCCACAACCTCCCTCACATATTTATCAAGGGTCTCCTGATTAGGGATAACCCTGGCTGGATGATATTCCAGACGCCAGGGTTCGGCGACGTCGATCAACTGGAAAGGATCATCCGGACCCGATCTGATAACCGTCCGGAGTACTTCATGTCTCTTCACGATTTGCCTGAACGCGAATTCGATGCCTCCTATATCCGGCTTTCCTTTCAGGCGGATTATTACAGGAATGTGATAGGCGGTGCTGCCATTCAAATGATCTGTGAGCCATAGCTGCTCCTGGTAAAACGATAAGGGGAAACTCTCTTGCCGGGTATTTTGTCTTGGCTTGATATCATATTCATTCCGGGCATCAGAATCAGTTTCGATGGCATATTCCCTTAAATAATCCAATAACTCACCTTTTCGTCGCTTTAGGTCTTCCCTGGTTGAATCGTCCAATACCAGGCCCTTTTTCGTCCACACTTTCAGTTTGTCGTCTGAAAGCGAAACAATAATACCCTTACTCTTCAACAGCCTGATGTAACTCATTATCTCTATCATCTCTGTCTTTGACATATCGTTTTTTATGTGAACTGTGGAATATAGATAGTGGGTAAGCCTGGCAAGCCGGCTCTTTTATATGCATTTTTCTTTCTGCATTCTACCAAAAATCTGGTGCAGGGCTTAGAAACTTACCGGCGGACAGTATAAGATAAGATCAGAGCCGGAGAACGCCGGCACTCTGCCGATAGGAGGAAATTTTATCAGAAATTATACGGAGAATGCTATGTGCGTTCTTAAAAATGAAAAAATGACCACCGGGCATCTCTCTGAAATCGACAGGATGATTTGTTTCCCTTTGCCACATGAAGATATCTTCCTTTAACATATCTTCATGTGCTCCTGTAATCACGGTCAACGGGATATCCAGTGGTTCAGCCTCCTCGTAAACATAGGTCTCAATGGCTTTGAAATCGGCCCGCAATACCGGTTCGAAAAATTTCATGAGTTCCCGGTCTTCCAACAATCCCCCGGGCACGCCGTCCAATTCTCTTAATTCTGCCAGTAAATCATCAGTGTTCAAAAGATGCCATTTTTTACTACCTCGCGAAGGGGCGGCAGGCCCGGGCGTACCTGTTATGAAAATATGCAGCGGCATTGGATGGTTCTTGCTGCGAATATACCTTGCCAGCAAACAAGCCAGTAGTCCACCCATACTATGCCCATAGATCACGTATTTGCGGGAACCGGTGAGCCCCTCTATCTGTCTGTACAAATCCTGCACCAGGCAATCGATATCTGCAACCAATGGCTCCTTCATCCTGGCGCCCCTGCCCGGGTATTCCAACGGAATAATTTGTAAAAAAGAAGGCGCAGATTCTTCATAATTGCGATAAGAATACCTGCTACCGCCGGCAAAAGGGAGGCAAAAACAACTTATTTTTTCCATTACTATAGGATATCTTTACGAACAGGGTTTAAAAATAAGCTTTGATTATTTTCTGTAGTTGATGATAAGAAAAGTGACAAAAAATAATGCTCTCTGCCAGCTATTTGGATGTAAAAATACAGAGCATAAAAAATAGCCGCTATAGTTACTTTTCTATATTTCCCCCGAACGGGACAGCACCTGTACAGCCAAATATACGTTTAACATTTGGGCAGCACGCTATAAATAAATCAGCAATGTCCACCTATTTTATTCTACCAATCTTTATACATAAAATTTCTTACGCACATAGAGGAGGATCATGCTATCACTGGTCTGCTTTTTCCGTTTCCGGTAAAATAAGGATCAGATTGAAAAGTGGGGGATACTGTCCATAGATAAGATATCATTAGCCTGAAAGAGGGAAATTAACTCTGGCAGGAAGCTAAAAATTTAGTAACTTAATAAGGCTTTGAATAAACCCTTTTATGGCAAAACAAGTTAGTATTTTTCGTATCTCAGGCAGATTAGGAAATCAGGTGTATTACTACCGGAAAGATAAAAAGAACCGGAAGCAATACTTAGTACGCCGCGCTCCGGAGACAGTGAAGCAAAGTGCTGCTACAAAAAAAGCAGCAACAGATTTTGGCATCGCCAGTAAAAGCAGTGCGCTGATTCGTAATGCACTGCATGAACATACCCAACACTGTTATGATAACACACTCCATTATCGTTTGAATGCCATAATGGGAAAGATCTTACGTGCAGATGGCAGCCGGATATTGACGGCCGCCAATATGCAATCGTTGAAGAACTTTCAATTCAACAAGGGCGCCAGTATCGATCAATTGTTAAAAGTCACGCCTGTCATCGAAAAAGATGATCAGGATGATCTCAGTATATCATTTCCAGGTACTTTCCGTAATAACCGGAACACCACTCATTTATCCATAAAAGCAATTGGCTTATCCGTCAATTTCACAAAGCATACCACCCAACAGGTACTAAGCGAAACTGTCATAATCAGGAGAGGAGAGATGCATTCTCCTGTTACCCTTAAGCTGAATAAGAACAATAGAAATAGTACGCTTATCCTCCTTGAAGTACAATCCTTTTATGAGGTGAACGGACAATTACTTCCATCTCAAAACAAGGCAGCATATGCCTTGGATGTAATAGCTGTAATACCTGCACAGGAACAGCCAAAAGAAGTGAAAAAGGAATACCGGAATAAAGCACCCAGGCTTTGGACAATCCCTCCATACCCTGCACCTGTCAAAATGATAAGGCCTGTTGTTGTGTATAATTCTCTCCCGGAAGGATAACATTATTGGTTCTTCACAGTTAAAATATGGATCTTGTATATGATGGAAGGATGTTTCCATCAGCATCGTTATGCTATGAAACCATGTTTGCAGACCTAATTGAAAGCCTTACTGGTTACACTGCAAGTGCTCATCACTCTAAATGGCGTGATATCTCCCGTATTTTGTATAAAACATGCCTGATATAGTAAAGGGAGAACTATTTATGATTCCGTAATTGAGTTTTTTGTGCAATTCACCCATGCGAACCCCTTACTCCGGTATAGGTCCAACCTTCCCCCGTGTCTCCTCCTACTCTAAGCCTACTTATTCCCTGGGATCATTAATGATCTAGCTATTAGATCCCCCAACGTTTCAACTTGATCCTGAATTTGGTACGCACTGCGTACCAAATTAGGGTTAACATGTACTTTAAACGAAAAACCTTCTGATCTTTCGACCAAAAGGTTCTCTTTCTGTGACTCTGGTAGAACAATTCCCGAACCAATTCTATGAGGATTTGAAGCTACTTTATAATCTTAAAACATTGATTTTTAATAGCTCTTCTACGCAAATGAGTTCTTTTATATAATTCTTTCTGGCTTAATCTTTTGTTTTCAGGTTTTGTATTAAATCAGTAAAGTATTGAGGTGACCAATGCTAAATATTTAATAGATAATCGGATAAAAACCGATTATCTGTCTTATATTATACATAATTCTTTCTTTAACGAATGCTATGACGTTGGCCGGGTGGCTTTATGTAATTTTGCAGGCGCAATTCCCGGTCAGGTGGCATTAACCTGGACGCTAACCCAGATATGTAGCTGCATTCGCAGAGACTATCGTAATGGCCAATTAACTTCAGCTTAGGGCACTTCGTTTTATTAAAACATTTTTGCCTCGGTATTACGCTTACGGATCTCCTCTTCTGTTTTTAATACAAAATGCGTTTTAACGTTATGCTCTGCGAGCTGTTGAACTTCTTCAATAAAGGGCCGCAGTTGGCATTCATATTCGGCAAAAGCTTTTTGATAGTCCCCCTGGTGCTTTAGCAAGGCATCCGCTACCGCAGCCGCACCTTGCATCGCCAGCGAACCGCCCTGACCTGAAGCTGGCGAGGGACAATAAGCGGCATCACCAATCAGGGCTACGCGTCCCTTTGACCAGGAGGGCATTTTGATCTGGCAAAATTTATCAAAATAAAATCCCGGTGATCGCTGAACTTCCTCGAGTAGCTCTGCGATTCGCCAATCCTCATGAGAAAATTGCTTCGTAATGATCCTTCGTTGCTGAACCAAATCGCGGTAATCATAAGTGATCTCGTTCTCAGACAGAAAAATAAAAATTATATCTGTTTTGCCATTATAGGCGTTCAGCATTACCGATTTACAGGGCACACTAAAGGTTTGCATGGTCCGCTGCCGCACGAGCAGCCGGGGAACGATGCTGATGGAGAAGTAAGCGCCGAGAAAATGAGCGTAATCCTTTTCGGGCCCAAACCACACTTTGCGGGTGCCTGAATGTGAACCATCACAGCCAAAGACCAGGTCAAAAGTGCGTGGGCTACTGTTTTTGAAACTAACGAGCATATTGTCTGCGGTTTCCTGCAGCCCTGTAATGCTATCGCTGAATAGGAATGTGACCTTGCCTGTAAGCGCGGCCATCAGCACCTTCACAAATTTATCGCGTTCTATCTCGATCTCATCTGCAGGAGTTTCCGGCCCATGGTTGATCACAATAATGCCTTCCGTCACATCCTCTGCATTTTTATATTCGATCTGATCAACACCCAATTGATGTGCTTTAAGTTCTTCATATAATCCCATGCGCCTGGCAATTTCAACGGTCGATGCATTCAGGTCCACTGCTGCCCCGTTGGTGCGAGGAGCAGCTGCCAATTCAACGACGGTTACCTGATAGCCAATATGGTTTAGCCACCAAGCCGTAGTCAGGCCTGCGATACTCGCACCGGCCACTAATACTTTTTGATTTTTCATAGTGCAAAAATCTGCACCAGTTGATCAGGAGGATAGAACAATTGCGACAAAATGATCGCCCAAATCTTTTTTACGCACCTTTACCTGCCTGGCAAATGTCGCCGCTGTGGTACCGCTGTAGCGTTTAAATTCCCGGTTCATATGAGACTGGTCAGCATAGCCCAGTTCATATGCCAGGCCGGCTATGCTAATTTTCGGGTCATCCCACAGTCTTTCGCAAGCTTTTTCAAAACGGATTAGCCCGGAGACATCTTTCAGGGTATGCCCTGATGAAGCTTTGAATTTGCGCTCCAGTGTTCTTACTGTCGTATGAGCAGCCGCGGCGAGCGAGTTCACCGGCAAAGCTCCGTTAGCTGCCAGCATGGCCTTACCTGCTTTCTTTAATTCCGGGGCTATCGATGGCCGGCGTTCAAAACACCAATCCCTGACCAATACCAATGCCGCATCAATCTCACCGCTGGCGACATGATCCTTTAGCCTGGGCTGTAATAATGCGATGGGATGCGTAAAGCTTTGTACGCCGCCTTTAAATGACGTTAAGTTGAGCAGATCATAAACTGCCCAGGGCAGACATTTGATACCGATGACCTGTAAGCGTCCCGTTGTCCGGAAATAGATCGGCTTATTTAGCAACCCAACCATGAAAGGAGAAGGCAGGGGGCCGGACTTACCTTCCAGTATCAGATCGCAGCCAAAATGAAAGATTATCTCGGCATGGCCATCGGGTAAAATTTCGAAGGGGTCCCCAGCTGATCCGAGATCAATATCACGATACCAAAAACCGCGGATACTGTTAGTGATTTCGTCCGGGACCGTTATTTCTTTATGCTGCACCATGAAAGTTAGACGACTAAAAAATATTTATATTTTAAAGTGGGTATATAATTAAATCATTACCGGCATACGCAGCATCTTTAACCTGGCCGTAAAAGAAGGGTGCAATAATTGATCAAAATCCCAGATTATAGAAGTGGTTTTCTTGCATAATTTTACCCTGTTGCCATCTTTGAACAGATACTTATTGAAGACATAATGCCAATAAGCAACGGATAGATCGTTCTTTCAAAGACACCGCTATTAATCTGCGGCTCCAGCTCCCTTGAGCTGTATTTTTCCTGACTGCAAAGCTTTAAATAAAACTCCTGCTCTTCGATGGATTCAGACCTGCTTAAAATAGTAAGATTATTTGTCCAGCTAATTTCTCTCAGCACTGCTGAGAGTGTTGGAAAATTCCTATATGATTCATAGAATTGCTTCATTCTCCAAAGGTTTTTATCTGAAAAACCTTTTAAGTCAGGCTCATTATATTGTAAATATTCCGCCAATTCTTTTACAACGGATTCATCCCATTCTGTACTTTCACCCCTTTTGCTAATATATTCTCTATGTTCCAATAAAGGTTTATCAATTCGGAGTTAACTGATTTAATAGCTTTTGTACGAGCTTGTTTTATAAGTTGTACTATATCTACAAACTTCTTCTGTAACATGGCCTGATCCTATTTTTAATTAGTTATTTAGCAAATCTTGATTACTGTATCAAAACAATAATAAGTATTCCGTTTTCAGGAAGTGATTCTCTCACATTTGAATAAGTAGATTTACTTTCTGAAGTAAATCTACTGTTTTTGAAAGACTTGCAAAGTAGCCCATTAGATCATTACTTCACTATTATTAGCATTATTGATCTCAATGCGCGGTATATAGGGTGTTAACAGGCTTTTATACATACTGTATCCCTATAGTATAAACCGCTTAACGTCCTCTTCTTTAATACCCGAGTACTGGCAAAACTCTGTTATAGTCACAAACTGTCCTTAGCTTTTGTTATTCAAATTCCTGATGCGTTGTAATGCGATTTATACGGCTTTGTTACTGCTTGATGCTCTTGTTGTGACCCCGGTGGTGTAGATTTCAAACCAAACAGTTAAATCTTTAGAAAAATTAAGTGAGCTGGATATAAAGATTGTAAGGTCGAAACTTAGATGACGTTGAAAAAAATGAATATTATTCCACTTAAATGGATATTTGAATACCAATGCCTTATCCGATCCCAGACCTGATTTGAGAATGACTGGCATGATAATACCAGTATCATTACATGAATCTATAAGTGTTTTTCACGAAAAACACTTATTTGTAACTGTTTTTCATAAATTTGGATACTAAAACTCACGGGATTGGATAATAAAAGCTTTTTAAAAGTTGTAAATACTTTTCAAGGAAGGACTCTTCCTGAGGCAGGTTACCTTGTTGGTTATGGAGCTATTTTACAATTTTACCAACTAGCAGCACCTATTCCAGACCGTTTAGCATTAATTAGCAGGAAACATAAGCAATATGAGGACCCAAATTGGATCGTCCTCACTGCCCGATATATGCCCAAATGACTCCTTTTCGAGACATCTGACTTTTGCTTTAAAATATGAAGGAATTGATCTGGCAATACTGAAAAAGTTGTTTGGAGAATAAGTGAAATAGACATAATAACACTTATTTCCAGTGAGCCTATTGGTCAATATAGCAGGGAAATATGGTTTTTGTACGAGTGGTTGATGGGAAGCATATTACCATCACCAGATTTAACAATCGGTAATTACGTTGATCTGGTTGATGAAAATCTTCAAGTTGGATCTTCCCCTGAACTTTCCAAAGACATCGTATAAAAAACAACCTTCCTGGAGTCAGAGATTTTTGCCCACTTGTACAAAAAACTCCGTTATTGAAAAATTTTATTCAACTTGATCTATCCGCTAAAATAAAAGCAACCATTGGAAAGATCCATCCGGATGTGATGTTATTAAACCTGTTAAGGGCAGAATTAAATGCACGCCCTAGGTTAAATATCTGGTAATCAATAAAACAGTTATACTAGTATAACTAGTACCACACCTGTTTCCCATTTTCATATGTAAAGATGCGCTCTTCTCTTCCCTTAGTGCGATCATGTAATAAGAACAACGCATTTGTAGGCACATTATGAAAAGTCAAAAGCTGTGTATTATCGCCTGTTTTGCTCTCCAGCAGCTTCCATCCACCACCCTTCCAGTAATATAATTCATACTGTTCTCCGTTCTTAATAAAGTTATCATCATTCCAGCAGAGATACCTGATTTTGCTAATAGCGCGTGGCTGTTCAAACGCCAGCCCTATCCATTCTCTTACGCCCTTTGCACGAACTGCCCCCTGAAAAAGCGTTAACGGATCTCCATCAAACGCTTTCTCCTTTGCGCAATTCGCCTCCGATGCAGGAACCGCCATAATCCTGCCTTTAGAAAGCAGCCCATCTTCCCCATAAAATTCAAGCTCCGCCAATTCCCCACGACTAGAATCCTTACCCAGATAACGCCAATAACGATATGCTTTTTGTGTATTGGGAATAACCGTTTGATAAGTCATTTCTGGAATATTATCTATATTATATACCGTAACCGCGTCACTAAAATCCGATTTATTCGCCGCCTGAAACTCACTCCCCTGAAGGAGTGCGGTCCTTGTATTCCACCAATCAAACACCGGGTATTTCCTGTTCAGATGAATAGTCTGCAGTACCTCCCCGTTCGACACAAGCGTATGTATAGCCCCTGTAGAATCAACCATTATAGGATCTGCGCAAGGCTGTAACCCTGTTTTATTACATATAGCCGGCAAATAAATAACCGGTTTCCCCATATTTGTAAAAACAGCTTTGCCGGAGGATATGTGTGTCCACGCAATAGGGTTCCATGACTGGTTATCAAACACACAGAGGTATGCAAATTTATTATCAGTAGGCTGCGATAACGTAACGGGAATATCTATACATTTAAAATAGGTAGACGACACATCTTTACAATAAGCATCGCTTAAAGATACAGGTATAGGTTCATCACCATGCTGCATCAGCAGGCTTTCTGCCTGCTTACTATAAGTACGGCGATACACTTTCGCGATCCTGATCGTATTACTCAGTTTAAGATGATCGCCTGTAACAGAAGAAATTGCGCCTTCAAAATCTATAGCCGTATCCGGTCGTATCAGCAAAGCAGCCCATGAATGCCCTATGCCACGGTTAGGCCATTGAGGGGTAAAATCATACGCAATTGGTATACCCAGCGAGCGAAGCACATAAATAGCCTCGTAACTGGTTTCCCGGCAAGTGCCTCCCCGGATTTTCTGAAGTTGCGAAATAGAAAAATCCGGTACAAAACCAGGAAATATAATAATATCCATCTTTTGGGCTGAAGTACGTTTCAAAACTGAATCAGTAATGCTACGCATATCCGCAGGCCCCACTGTTAGCCACTGACCGTATTTCTGATAAAATTCTTCACGATATTGCTCCGGTATTTCTGTACCTATTTTATAAGGTAAAATATATTCACAAAAATCTTCAAAGCTGATATTCTTATTCCAACCAGCAGTATGATAGGTAGAAAAAGCGTGATCAATATTACGAATTAGATAATCTGCTTTGAGAATTTGTATATCATATACTTTTACGGTCTCTCCTACCAGCGTTTTATTCGCTTTTAAAAAAGAATCAAGCGCATGTTTATAATCATCAGAATATCGGCAAAGTGGTGAGATAGAGTCAATAAAATGAAGGAAGCGATCATATTGAGCGCCTTCATAATGAAATTTCTCATCCATATTCTCAATAAGAAATTTGGCTGCTTCATGTTGTAATGAAGATGATGGATAATGAGTTAATACTTTCTCCATTTCCGGGCGGTTAGCGCCTGCTTTTTGCAGTGCATTTTCCAGCGCTTTATCTGAGGCGTTCTTACAACTAAACAGCAGGCTGCAAATAATAAAAGAAAAAATCCGTTTTTTCATAAGTAAATAAGTTAATGCAGTATCTGGCACAATCTGCTCCATGAAAAGTTATTAATAGAGCATATCATTAGGGATGCTTTTCCGACTATCTGTTCTTCCGGTACACAGCCCCATACCCTGGAGTCTATAGAGTTATCCCGGTTATCGCCCATCATGAAATAATAATTCCTTGTAAATCGGTAGTGGTTAACAATTGTGGTGTCTAAATAAAAGTGATGATCATGATATTGTATGTTTACTCTTTCCCTATTTCTGATTAGATTACCATACCGACTGTATGTTTGCGAATCCAGGATGAGGTCCATACCCGCAAAGGGCACGCGAAAACGAAATGCATTCTCCATATTGGCCGCGTGAGGCCGGTTCAGTGACTGTACCTGTCCGCTTTTCATCAATGTTTGTTGTTGCGCTATAGTAATGCTAACTGGTTTACAAGGCTGTTTGCTTTGATACCAGTCTTCAGAAAAATGAATGTTCTGCTGATTAAAGAGGCTTGTGTAATCGACGTCCGGCGCAAAGCATACATCGTAATTATATTTAACATTGCTGCTGTTCTCAAACGGATGTCCATTTACGCTGATCAATGTGTCTGCTAGCAATAGAGAATCTCCTGGTAAGGCTATACAACGCTTAAGATAATATTCATCTTCATTGCTAAGCTGGTTGAAGACCAATATATCTTCCTTTTGAATATACGAATAGCCAGGCAGCCGATAATTTTTATCGAAATGACCTGCCGGCGCCGGCATTCTTCCGGATAGCAGATACCAGCCTATATTTAGCCAAGGGATTTCGCTGACATTTTTAGGTAGGCGGGCACCGAAAGATAGCTTGTTAACATAGATCAAATCACCTGGCAACACTGTGTTTTCCATTGACCCGGAGGGCACTACGCAAGTTTCAAACAAGACGATCTTTAACAGCACGCAGATGAAAAATACAAGCAGCAGTTTGACCAGGAAAATGCGGAAACGATGACCACGCTTTTTCATGATCCGCTTTTTTCCAGGATAATCTGTTTATATAATTCTTCCAATTGTGGTCTGAATATCATTGTTCCAAGCATTAATACTGTATCCTTTGCATTCAATAGTACTGTCTGGAATCTTTCGTCAGTAAGATCATTTTTGTTGATAAACTCATCTTTTTTATCATAGATCCAGGTAACATTAAGGTTCAATGGTTTCATGATATTTAATTGGAAACTGTCTTTATTTTCTGCTGTTATGTAAAACACAAAATCGCATTTGCCATTTTTTGCACGAATGTCATTAATAAATTGCTTCCAGTGTTTAAGATGATCTACGCAAATGCCGCAGTTGCCGTTTACATAGGCAACTATTTTCTGTCGCGCTGTTGATTTGCCGTTTACAAAATTACTGGTATCTGTTTGCATTACAGGTAGTCCTGTTGGAAAATCCATTTTCCTGTTCTGCCAGTAAGTGATGGTTTTTTCCACTGTTTTGTCCCAATGCTCCTTTTCGGCCTCTTCTTCTGTTTGTTTGTGTTTACAGGAGAAGCAAAGAATAGAGAGCGTTAAAATAACCGGGATAAAGCATTTCATAAAATATTATTTAAGTAGATTTTTGATATTAAATACAAGCACTTGTGGTGCACCTCCTACTGTTTTGGTAATTCCGTAAAGCGCACTGTTATCAGGAGTAACTGTTAAGCGGTCAATTTCTTTGTCCAGCAATAGTTTATATCTTTTTTGTCCATCCCAGCTGCTGATATGCACAATGTTAGAATAAGCATAGTTACTTTTTCTTAATTTTTTGCCGGAATAGATAGCATATACAAAGTTGTTAGTGGCGGCTATATCACAATAACCCACGAGTGAGTTACTTGTAAATACGACGTGTGCCCCATTCCCCACATCCACTCTTTCGAGATGACTCGGTAAAAACATATTATCAGACCAAATGGAATCCAGACCATGGTCTGTTAAATGATAGAGACCCAGTATACCTGCATTGTAAGTGGCAATAGCAAAATGTGTACTGTCAGGGGAAATAGCAATTTCGCCACCATAAAGTTTTTTGTTCTCGTCATCGGTTAATGAGGTATCCACTTTTGCAGGGTATTGTCCATAATAAACCGGGTTGAGACCATCATTGCCAAATGTCACGAAACGCCCTTTGCCTTTTCTGCTATTCGCAATAAACCCATATGGTGTGATGTACACCTTATCGAAGGTACCTGCCAGTGGATGTGGATCTTTGTAACTAGCTAATAAGGTTGGTTTACAAGCCGTATCTTTTAATACAGCTGCCAGAGAATACTGTAGTGTTTTTGACTCAAAAAGATCGTAGATATAAAAGTCTTTTCCATTAAAAGCACATTGTACAGATCCCACCATGCGGATTTCTAACGGTCCGAATCCTCTGGATTGGAATTGCCTTAATAAATGGCCGGTAGTATCATAAGCTTCCATGATGGGCTCCCCGCGTTGATTGCTTATCAGCAACACAGAATCTATAATACTGACTGACCAGGGATCTGTGAGTCGCTCAGATGGGATGAGCACCTTTCCTGTCACATGAATACTGTCTGTAAAAATGTCTTTTATATTGTTGGCTTCTGTTGCTGTTTCGCTATTACAACTGAAGATGAACATTGACAACATGCAAAGCGGCAAAATGTAATGAAACTTCATATAAGATCGGATTCTTTTAAAGAGTTGGTCGCCGGTTGAGTTTGACAATGAGTTGTTGCATTTCTGTCCGGATTTGACCTGTCGCCTCCGACTCCACTTTAACGGGCATACGTAGTAAAGATTCAGCCATCATTTTTGCTTTGCCATATTGATGGCTACGATAATACATATTAACCAGGCAATAACGCGGATAGAAATGCGAGGGCACCATGTCGGCGGCTTTCTGATAACAACTTTCTGCCAACTGAAAGTTATTGAGCGCAGCATAATCGTCGCCAAGGGTCATGTAAGTAAACATATCTTGCCCGTAATGCATAGACTGCTCTTCTATCGTGATCGATTCTTGATAATGTTTTGTCATGTACAGCGCTTTTCCGTAATGATTCAGGAATTGCGCGTTGTAAAACATTTCAGGAACAGCAGCTGTATAGTATTGCAAACTGCCTGAGTAATCTCCATTCTGATAATAACGATGAGCAGTGCCCCAGTAACGAAAAGCCCTTTCACTTTTAAATGTATACGGTCCTATATATGCTACGGCAACAATTGTTATTATTGCGATGGCAATGCCAACGGCGCGGGGCAGTGATAATATTTTCATTGTGAGTGCTTGCGCGTTGTTCGTATGGAGGGTGATAGTTGCAAGATAAAAGGCCCCGATAATCAGTATTGGCAACACATCTGTAGGATAAGAGAAGAGTGAGAATACCAATAATGAGAGTAGCCCACCTCTTGCCATATAAATATATTTATAGGCGTTATGGCCATTAGGAGAGGGGATAAATGTAAAGTATAAGATGACTATCATCAATATTAAACCGAAGATGCCATGTTCAAGCGCAACATGTATCATCTCATTATAAGCATACTGCACATTGTCTGCCAATTGGTGATCCTGTGCACCCGCATGTCCGGATAACAGATAAGTCGCCTGTTGCTGCATGTAATCCTTTTTGAATTTATCCAGCCCTGCGCCTGTAATAGGATGTTCGGTGAACAAGCCAGCGCTTACTTTCCAGATCAGTAAACGGCCATTTGCTGAATCTTTTCTAAGCTGATATGCCAGCAGGAACATGATGGCGATTAATGAGACTGCTATGAAGGCCCATAAATAACGGTTATGTGCGGTTATTTTATTACGTAACTGCCTGCGAATGCCTGGATAGGTGAGGACCAGATAGATCACACCGGCGGTGGCTGCAAACCATGAAGCTCTGGACCTTGCTGCGGGCAATACAGCGATGATGGTAATTGCGCATAGAGGTACAAATATAGAGAGCAGTCGTTGTTGTAATGGATGATTATTGAATTGGTGCCGGTATAACCAGCAACCTGCTACGACTGGAAGGATCAGGGCCAGGTAACCTGCAAAAGGAGCGGGATTAAAAAATGATCCGGTCATCGTAAAATAATCATTGTAAGATCGCAGGAACCCATATAGTTGCATGTTACCGTACAAGGCTTCTGCTGTTCCTGCAAGGAGTAGGGAGATGTAAAAGTAAACAGCCCATTGAGGTTTGGCGCATCGGAAGCCCAGATAAGCAATAACGGGTATAAAGAAGGTAATTAGGTTGAATGGTGGATGATAGTTATAGGCAATATATGCCTGTATGGTTACAAACAATACAGACAACAATATTAGGCCGTCAGTTATTGCAGGCTTTATATGCGTTGTGAATGAAAGGTTGGCTGTAAGGAAGATGGCAATCAGCAATGTTATTTTAAGAGAGAAAAATAACTGGCCATATTGTGTGGCATACAGCATATAATGGTCCACAGCAAAAGGGCCAATCAGTATCAATACTGAAAGGGCAATGCACAAAAGCCAAGCAGGAATACGGGATAGTAAGTGATATAGATTTGTAGTGGGCATCTTATGTTTGTTAACCACTGTTAAAAGCTACTTATGGCATGACTGCCATAAGTAGCGCAAAGCACCTTTCTGCGGATACTATTATGCAATTATGCAAATAAGATCAGGATTAAGGGAGTTCAATTCTTATGGCATTACCGTGACCTGTGCCAGATGAGCCATCTGCAGCCCGAATGGTGCAGGTTTGTGCATTTGTTCCATCACAGTTTACTTCATAGCTATTAGCCTGGGCTGCTTTGATATTGACCAGTTTCAGGTTAGAATCAGCAGTATGGAGTTGATTGCTGGAAGTATTAAATACACACAGGCCCAGGGCAACAGCAGCGAATGCAAAAGTGCCTGCTGTTGAAAAAATGGAAGTTTTCTTCATTGTTTTTTTTTAATAGAGAATAATTAGTTACTAGTGTAGGTAAGGATACCTGTACCGACAATTAATACATTCGCAGCAGTTGTATAAGAACAATTTAAATGGTCGGAGCCATCGCACTTCCATTCAGAAGTAGACGCTTGTGCTGCTTTAATGTTAACCAGTTTTAGGTTGTCATTAGCATTACGGGATTGGTGGCTTGATACGTTAAATACGCACAGGCCTAGTGCAACGGCAGTAAATGCAAAAGTGCCAACTGCTGAAAAAATGGAAGTTTTTTTCATGGTTTTGTGTTTAATGTGAGTAAATGGAAAATAAAAAATGATTATTCAGATAATTTATCGCGGGATGACAATATGCCCGTGTCTATAATCCCTGTGCCATTAGTCAGTATAATAGCAGAAGGGTCCTGTATAGAATGATCACAATAAAATTCAGCAGTGGATGACTATATGCTGAAATATTATTTTGTCTTGCACTGTTTGAGTAGCTTTTTTCTTTACATCCAAATTGAATGTTACAAAGGCCAGCACCAGATAACTTGTTCATAAATGAACGTTTAAAAGTTATAAAAAGTATATACTGTCCTCTATTACGTTTGTTTCTTAGAATAAAATGGTATATAGTGGTTTTAACTGTATGGGTTGTTTTTTTAAGGTAAAGTGATGACTATTTCATTAGCCATGAAATAGGCTATGCAACTGGTGGCTTCGCTAAACGAAAAATTTTTCTCAGATAAAAAAGTTCGTTTGTTACGAGTTAACTATTCAGCATTTCTATAAATTAAAACAAATTTTATGAGTCCTATTACTCCTGCCTTACACATCCTTCTACTAACAATGCCATTCGTTACCTAGTATGGAATCAGAGAAAATCAGTGATAATTGTTGAGAGAAGACTGTAATGTTTTCTTCTTCTTTATTTCTTAGGTCTGGGCAATTATAAACACTATACCTTGTTAACGATTATAAGCAAACAACAATATTTCACTGCAAATATATACGCAGGATTGAGAATAAAAAATTCTATCTGTTAATTTTTTAATTATATATTTATGGCCTCAGATAAATAAAGCAAGTTTGTGAAAAAGAGTTGGCCCAGTTATCAGCCTACATAAATGTGTTTGGCTGACACTTAATATACTATGAGATGAATAAGAAGATGCACGCTGCTAAAATAAAAATCATTCCTATATTTTTCCTTTGTTTCCTGTGCTCTTATTTTGCGTCGGGACAAGATAAATATACCATCCGGGGCAACCTTGCCGATACCACGTCCCGAATGGCGTTTGTTAATTCATCTATCGTCGTGCTACGTGCAAAGGATTCTGTGCTTTGCAAATTTACCCGCAGCACAATTAACTCGTCCTTTAGCCTTAACAACTTGGCTGCAGGTGATTATATACTGTTAGTTACCTTTACCGGTTATGCAGATTATACAAGCAGGTTCTCGTTAACAGAAGCACATCCGATCCACGACTTCGGCAGCATTCCTTTGTCCCTGAAGTCAAAGCTACTAACCGAGATCGTTGTACAGGGGAAGATAACCACAATGACCATCAAAGGTGATACTACAGAGTATAATGCAGCTGCCTATAAAACAGACCCGAACGCCAAAGTAGAGGAGTTGCTAAAACAATTTCCCGGGATCTCAGTTGATCAGAATGGTAAAATTACCGCCCAGGGTAAAACTGTTACAAAAGTACTGGTGGACGGAGAAGAGTTCTTCGGTGATGACCCTACGCTGGTAACTCAGAATGTACGCGCCGATATGGTTGATAAAGTGCAATTGTACGATCGCACAAGTGATCGTGCCACCTTCACAGGAATAGACGACGGGAAAAAAGAAAAAACGTTAAACATCAAACTCAGGCAGGATAAAAAGACCGGATATTTTGGCAAAGTAACCGCAGGCGCAGGTACTGACGGTAATTACAGAGGGCAGGGTATGTTTAACTCCTTTGCAGGTAAACGCCGGATCTCTTTGTTTGGCAACCTGGACAACACTGGTAAGCTAGGTTTGAGTTGGTGGGATAATACCCAGATCGGCATGTCAGACAACGCTACATTCCTGGATGGTGTCACCATCATCAATGCCTCTGGCGATGATCTGGAAACAATCAGCGGGCAGTACAACGGCCAGGGTATTCCATTGGCCAAATTAGGAGGGATTCATTACGATAATAAATTCAATGATGATAAACAGGCCGTGAACGTAAGTTATAAAATTGGTGCGCTAACGGTAGACGGTGCATCCTCCTCACTCACACAGAATAACCTGCCGGATGCGTACATCAACAGCAGCTCCAATGACATGTTTCATAAATACACCTTCAGGCAGCGGCTGCAGGGCATGGCAGCTACAGATCTGGATTCAACTTCTTATTTGAAGTTGACGATGGATGGTACGCTTAAGAATGGTATTAATACAGACAGTTATAAAACTGATAGCCGCAGGGCAGACAGTTCATTGCTGAATAACAACCAACGCCTGACGGATAATCATTTAGATGAGCAGGATTTCAATGCCAAATTGCTCTACGCAAAGAAATTCAAGAAGCCCAGACGTACGCTTTCCATATCAGTAACAGATGTGTATACCCACAATAAAGCCAACGGCCTGTTAAAGTCAAACAGTAATTATTATGATGAACATGGGCAGGTTACATCCTCTGACGCTATTGATCAGCATAAGAATTATGCATCTGAAAACAACATCTTTAATGCTGGTGTTACTTATACAGAGCCAGTCTCCCGCACCGGCTCAATATCTTTACAATATGGATTAACCAGTGGCTCCGGCACCTCAAACCGGCAGACATTTAACCCTTCCCCGGAAGGAAAATACGATCTGCCGGATAGCTCATTGAGCAATAACTTCAGCTTAGATCAGTTATCTCACCAGGCAGGGGTAGAGTTTACTTTTAAAGTGAAAAAATCCTTGTTCCGTTTTGGTACTAATATGTCGTTTATTTCATTTGATCAGGTTGATAAATATAATAACGGCACCCTTGATAGAAACTTTACAACCTTTAATCCTAAAGCTATTTACAGCTATTCGTTTGGAACGGGGTATCTGGCAGTATCGTATAATGGCAGCAGCACGCTACCTTTATTAACAGAACTTCAGCCCGTGGCTGTCAATACAGATCCGCTAAATATTGCACTCGGTAACCCGGGATTAAAACCTTCTAATCAGCATTTGTTCGATGTTACATTCACTGCATTCAGGCCGCTCACCAAACAGTCAATCTGGTATGTAGTGAACTATGGTATAACAACAAGTCCTATCGTTAGCAACAGGACCACTGATGCTGCAACAGGCAAAAGCGTTTACCAGTCAGCTAATATTAACCGTAGCATAAGCTTCTTTTCTTTGTCTGGCGGTATAGACAAAACGTTTGACACCTGGAAACTGAAGACAGGAGAGAACACTATGATAAGTGGTAGCACGATATATAACATGGTGAATGGTGTATTGAACAAAACAAGTTCGTACGATTTGTCAGAACAGCTTTCCGCATCAAAAACAGCGACCGGAAAATATTCATTTAATGCCTCCGTTGGCCCTACTTACAGCATACGCCAATCATCCCTGCAATTGCTCCATAATAACAGCTTTGGTGTAATGGCGAACGGTGGATTTACAGTATACCTGCCCGCACATTTTCAACTATCTTCTGACGCTAATTATACCTATAACGGGAAAACGCAGAACTTTTCTGACTTCAGCCGGTTGCTACTGAACGCATCTGTAAGCAGGGCGTTCCTGAAAGATGAAAGCGTTAAGCTGAGTGCCCTGGCCAATGATCTGCTAAATCAAAACACAGGCTTCAGCCGTACAGCATCGGGTAACCTGATTATGCAAAATAGCTACACTACCATCAGGCGATATTTTATGCTGGCGATCTCCTGGGACTTCAACAAAATGAATAGCGGTAAATCCAAAAACTAATGAAAAGAATTTTCTTCCTGCTAATATACTTACCTATTGTAATAAGAGCGCAAAACCTGGCTCCCGCAAGCGGAACAATTACATTTGAGAAAACGGTTAATATGTATGCGATCATCGAAAAACAATTCGATGTAGTACAAAATGGTTATTACGGTCAGGCTTTTGACGCCTATAAAAAAGATCATCCGCGTTTTAGAAAACTACAAAGTACACTGTCTTTCACCGGCGACAAAACATTTTATCAGCCATTGCCGGACCCGGTAAAGCAGGGCTTTTTTACTGATATTTTTCTTGCAGAGCAAAATAATACCGTTTTCACAGACTTGTTGAGTAACACTTATTCCTGTCAGAAAAATGTGTATAATGAGCCTTTTTTAGTGAAGGATACGGTGCTTAATATACAATGGAAGATTACGGGTGAGATGCGGGAGATTGCTGGTTATAATTGCCGCCGGGCTAACGCCATCATCTTGGATTCTATTTACGTGGTAGCTTTTTATGCTGATCAGATCTCTGTATCTGGTGGCCCTGAATTTTTTAATGGCTTACCAGGCATGATCCTTGGAGTAGCATTACCGCATGATAATGTAACCTGGTTCGCTACCAGTGTTTCCTTTGGTCCGGCAACCATCACACCGCGTCAGAAAGGGAAGGTAGTATCCGCTAAAGAGCTGAAGACTACATTGCAGAATACCATAGCGTTGAAAGATAAATACTGGTGGTGGTCTCTTATACAATAAATTATACTTTTTAAATCAGTGTTGTCCGGGTAAACCAGGATTACATTACTTGTATTTTATGGCAGGCAATATCCGTTTTTTTGCCAACCTGCCAGCATACTATGAATCAGCCGATCTGCTACTCAAACGGCGATCATTGGTTTGATTTACCCTGAAAAATTCGTTTTTAAGAATAACTCAATTCAAACCATTGGGGTCATGCGGCCATTCCGCTGATATGGGAGTGATTAATGGTTCCGGCGATGGTGAAAATGAAAAAGAGGTTGTATCATACTTTTGAGTTCTTATGTTTGAAAAAGGAAACATGGCTTCGAGATGAAATGTAACTTTAATTACAAAATCTCTTAGCCATGTTTACAAAGTCACTTAAAGTTACCGATTTTA